>VFSW01000335.1_pt1 | contig 67509 bp, 75 predicted proteins | sample 5358111 | NCBI WGS metagenome assembly VFSW01 (sample SAMN11554181, study PRJNA540505) | mine drainage metagenome | isolation source: sediment from site ElyBrook_90M | place: USA: Ely Copper Mine, Vershire, VT | collected 2017
ACTGATTCCGTGGGAGTTCCTGGCCGGTGGAAAATTTTAGCCGGACGGCAGTGAAAGGAGAAATGTAATGCTTGGCTGAGGAGTGGCCGGAACTGTTCTTGTGATTGTGGTAATTGTGTGCCTCATTCGCAGAGTGTGCAGCCTGGAAGTCAGCTCGGCGCACTGCTGCAAAAAGGAATTAGACGATGGCCATTCCTGTCCGCTGGCTTTTGCTTGGGGCGTCGGCGTTCGCATGCTTGAGCCCTCATCCGGTCTTAGCCGCGCAAGGGCCTGGAGCCACGGTTTCGGCGGCGCCGGGCACGCTGGTCCGCTGGACGGCCCCGGGCACGACGCGCTGCGGTATGAAGGGACGCTCTTGGGCCGCGTTGCATGGAACCTGCTATTACCCGATCGACCTTCTGCAGAAGCCGGCTCTAATCACGATCGCCCGGTGGGGCAATGGCCCGCGTGAGTTAGCTCACATCTCGGTGGTGCCCAGTGATTACGGGACTGAGTCGATCGACCTTCCCGATATCCCGCAAGCCAACCCCTCGCCGGAGGACCTCAAGCGTGACTCGCGCGACGGAGTCCTGCTGAGCAAGGTCTGGAGGCGCAAGGAGGGACCGCCGAGGTTCGCGCTGCCCCTTGGGGCGCCGGCCAACCCGCTGCCCAAGGGCAAGTCCTTCGGCGCCAAGCGCATCTTCAACGGAAAGCCGGCTTCGCAGCCCCACACTGGCGCCGACTACGCCACGCCAGTGGGCACGCCGGTCTTGGCCGTCGCCGACGGGACGGTAGTGGTCACCAAGGAAATGTTCTTCGAAGGCAACGCTGTAGCAACTCAGCCACAGTTTGGTAGCTGACGGCGTGGCCTGCACGCTGGAGCTCCTCCGCCAAACGACGCACACTCTTGCATGTCCAGCGAAGCGGCGATTCTGGATCGCCGCGAGTGGCCGGATCCACCAGTCGGTCGAGGTCCTCCAGCAGGCTGGGATCCTTGTCGGCGGTTCTTTTTCGCCCCGCACCCTTCCGCCGGATTCGAGACGACGCCGGCGGAAGCTTTCGCGCTTGCTTTCGCCGGCTGAGTTCTTTAATGCCCTCGGTGATCGCGCGCCGCGAGACCCCTGTTGCTCGTGCTACCGTCGAGACGCCTCCGTATCCGATCGCTTCGCTCTCGGCGGCCGCTATCAAGCGCCGCATCCGCTCGTCCAGAAAGGGCGACAGAAAACGGAACCGGCGCTGGATATCGCTGTCGGACACCAGCACCAGTATAAAACAAAACTACCTGAACTTGTTCTACTTATTTCCTGACAGGCCCTAAGAAGCGCGTTGGCTGTTGCCGCGTCTGGCCGTTGACCAATCGCCGACGAAGTTTTCTCCGGGCTCGAATCGAGCCGTTCCCTGCTTCCTGCCTCCCTCTGGAGAACGGATTTGTGCGTCATGATACAGTATTTTGCCGAACACTAAGGGTCGAGAATGGGTATGCAAATCCCAAATGAAGCAACTTTAATCGGAATTTTGGATTCGGTTCACGTCAACACGCGTATAGTTAAAAACGGAGGTACGTTACCCATATGAAGCTTTATCTATGCATCTGCACAACAGCCCTTGCAATCGGAGGCCTACTTCTCGGCCAAACGCCTACCGAAACAACCCAAACCACAAAGAAAACCACCCACACCGCGACCACGAAGACCACCACACACTCTGTCACTGGCACGGTTAAGGAATATAACCAGGGCAAGTCCATCGTCGTTACTACCGCTCAGAAGAAAGACGTGACATTCGACCTCAGCGGTGACACTCTGACAGCAACCGTTGCTCCCGAAGTAGCCGTTGGCAATAAGGTAAAAGTTGTTGAAAAGACCGACAACAGCGGCCACAAGACCGTGACTGTGACCCGAACCGTCCCTAAGAAGCGTTCGTAGATCCCATTCCGCCTTAACGTTGTTGCATTATCCATTCCGTGCAGACCGCTCCACGTTTGGGGTTGTCCAGATTCATTAGGGTGCAAGCCCTCGACGAGCCGGCACGCCGCGCGTGAGCGCCGCCTGCCGCTCGTTCCGGGCCGTGTAAAGAAGAGAAGAAACAGTGGGACCTCCGGGGGGGCGAAACCGCCTGGATCGAGGAAGTGCTCGATCTGCGCGTCAGCCGGGCTACTTCACATATCTGCGCCGCAAGCTCGCGCCCATCGTGCCAACCAGATAGGCGCCGCGCCACCTCGGCGCGGTTGATGGCCCTCTGCTCTCGTTCCCGTTTCCAGTCCTCTCAGAGCGGGTCGCTTCAGGCGAGCGTTACTGGGGTCACTCTTGCCAAGCACCCGGGAATCAAGGCGAGGAGACGAAGGAAGTGGCCAACTTCCGGTTGGTCGGGCATCCGGAAGTGGTCCCGAAACACCCTTTGGTGGAAGCGGCTCCTGCCATGTCGCCAAGGCCTTACGGAAGACCCGCCTCGGAGTTCGGATACACTCGGGGCCGTTAAACCGCCATTTCGGAAGGTGGCCCACGCTCCCGCCCCCGGGCCCTGTTGGCCGCCGCGGCTACAGGTGTCCGCCAAATCCTATTACCACGTGTGCGGTGGGCGCGGTGCCGGGCCGCGGGGTGCGGGCGGCGATAACGCGTGCCGCCGCGGCGGAGGCGTTGTTGGGCGCGAGGCGAGGTGGGGCGGAAGTGCGCGAGACTCACGCGCGCGGTTTCGCGGTTCCCGACACACGCCCGGGCTTGTTCGCCCGCATGATTTTCAGAGCCGCCGCTCCATAACTGTTATCAAGAGAGCCCATTGGGTTTACACTGAATCGAGGAAGCACGCTATGTCCGACGCCACCTTTCAAGCCACTCTTCCCAAATTAATGATATTCGGGCCCACAAAGATTTTTCATAATTGGCAGAGAGAGCCCAACGACTGTTGGTGGAGTGATGCCGCTGCGCTCGGCGGAGATTGCCTGCAACTGGTCATCGGCCGGAACGCCGACGGTCGCATGGAGGTATTCTACATCGGCACCGATAGCCAGATCTATCACAACAAGCAGGACGTGCCTAACGCTCCCTTTCAGGGTCAGGTCTTTTTGGGTGGTATTGCCAAGCAGATCGCGATGGGGTACAACGCCGATGGGCGCATAGAGTTGTTTTACATCGGCGGTGACGATCAGATCTACCACAACAAGCAGGGCGTACCCAACGGCCCTTTCCAAGGTCAGGAATTCCTGGGCGGTATCACCAATCAGGTTGTGATCGGGAACAACGCCGATGGGCGCATGGAGTTGTTTTACATCGGCGGCGACGGCCAGATCTACCACAACAAGCAGGGCGTACCCAACGGCCCTTTCCAAGGTCAGGAATTCCTGGGCGGTATCACCAATCAGGTTGTGATCGGGAACAACGCCGATGGGCGCATGGAGTTGTTTTACATCGGCGGCGACGGCCGGATCTACCACAACAAGCAGGGCGTGCCTAACGGCCCGTTTCAAGGTCAAGTTGGCTTGGGTGGCGGCGAGGCTACGCAGGTCGCCGTAGGGAAAAACGCGGATGGCCGCATGGAAGTGCTCTATGTGGGCGCCGACCACAACATGTACTACCAATATCAGGGAGCACCCAACGCCCCGTTTTTCGCCGCGGGGCCATTTCTGTTCCTGGGCTCCGTTTCGAAGATATTGGCTGTGGGAAACAACAAGGATGGGCGAATTGAGGTCTTCTACCATGGCCGGCCGGCGCCCAACGGCCCGCTTGTCGTGCACGGCCTGGAAAATGTTGCGCTCACTATCCAGCAGCCGGCCAACATCCAGGTTGAGACCCGGTCCCCCGTCACCGCCGATACCAAGGTAAAGATATCGTCGGTGGCCAATCCCTATTTCTCTCACACATACTGGTGGTGGGAAGATCCGGGCGTGGTTTCCATCCAGGGAAGTGGCGAAGCGGTGATTCCCGAGGGCCAATCGAAGGTGGGGTTCGCTCTTACGCCCGTCAAGCCGGGATTTGCCTGGATCAAGGCGGAAGCCGACGGGTACATTCAGGTTCAGGACGTCGGTCCGGAGTGGACCGTCCCCAGTCCGCAGATGGTTCATGTCTTTGCCAAGATTCCCATGCAAGTGGTCCCGGGCATGATCGAACTGGCCCAAGGCGCCTCCACCGACCTCAAGATCACATTCGATTCGCCGCCAGGGAAAGACTGCCCGGTCAGGCTCCTGCTCGCTCACGATTCCCCGCTGTCAGGATACGTTTCGTTCCCGCCGGACGTGATCGTTCCAGCCGGGCAGAGTTCGGCTACGGCAAAAGTAACCGCCCTCAAGATGGGACCGGCAAGCGGGGACTTGGGGCTCTCGTCCCCCTGGGATTTGGCCGGGGCCACCTGCCACATGACGGTCAAGGGAGCGCCGGCTCCTGCGCCTACGCCTAAGCCCACCCCTACTCCGACTCCTGCTCCGGCTACAGCGAAATATTCCGTGCTACTCAACTGGAAACCCGGCAATCCGATGTACGTCCAATCGGACCCGATCTACGCCACTCCAACCGCCACGGTACTGAAGGTGGGTAACAAGGCCGTGTGGGGGAAGCGCTGCGTCTTGGTGTTCCCAAACGGCTACGTGCTGAATGACCAGGCCGAGGCGAAACCCGCGGACCTTGGGCTGACCGCTCATATGCTGGGGATGGTAATCACGGCGATACCCTGTAACCCTTTGGACGGGCAGACGGGAGAATGGGATGTCTGGGTCGAGTTCACCTATACGCCGTAGCGATAAACCGCCTGCCGCGGAAAGCCCACTTCGGCCGCCGCACCCCTGGGCACAGCCACGGAGATCCTCCTGGCGACTCCGCCAGCCGGGGTTCACCGCGCATGGTTCGCCGCCTACATCAGGGCGAATGCCACAGCGCAGTGAGCGTCGTACTGGCTTTGGCACCCGAAGGTTGTCTTGCCTTTTTTTGCATGTTTTTTTGGGGGTGTTTTTCTCTTGGCCACGGCCCGATTGAAGCGAAGCGAGCATGAGCCCGTTGACCGCAGACTCCCGCGGTCGCGTTCGTCGCCGCGGTCGTACCCTCCGGGCGGCGCGCGCGGCGGGAATGCGTGGCGGCGCGGCGGAGCCAGTTCGGGCGCGGAGGCGAGGCAAGAGCACGGCTCGGGCGAGGTTACACGGCCGGATCTCTCGGTGCGGGCTCGAAAGAACTACTTCGAGGACTCCCCGCACGGACGGTGAAGTCGGAGTGGCCGGACGCCGGCGTGGCTAAGTTCAGCGGTTTCGGGGACCGGGTAGGGCCTGCGGTCAATAACGGGGCAGTGCCATGAGATCTTGCGCCTCCTTCGGAGCGGATCGTCGCCTACTCAGAGATTGGCCTGATACAGCGTTCGAGCAGATCACTCCTGCCTTGTCGCCAAGGGGCGAGTGATCCAGACCGACCGCCCCTTGGGCAGCAAACCGGAGCGATTACAAGCCGCACTCAGGCTCAATTCCGAGCTTGTCGTTGACGGCGCGACTGGAGACGCAAAGGCCAGCCGTGCTGATCAGCGACGACCAGATCTTGCTCCGCACCGTGGAATAGCAGGGACAGGACTTTCAACACCTGATCCGAGAGGTGGCGGCGTGGTACCACCCTGAAGGCCTCGCCGCCGGTAGACTGAATAGGATTTCGCGCCAGATCGCCGAGTTTTTTCGGATTTCAGAAACCTACTGCGACGGCGTGGACATACCGAGCGAGTGCTTGGTCGAGAGTTGAGATGTTCCGCCGCGACCTCGTTTCCATCTTTTTCGGCGTCGGCATAGACCCGAATGCCCTCGCCGTCGCCCCAGATTTCGACACTCCAACCGACCGCGCTCATAGCCCACCAAGGTCGCACGAGAATTCGTTAGCGAACTTCGTTCTTGGCAGGCACCACTGGAGTTCGAAGGTTGCCCCACGCGGTGTCGGTCGAGACGAACCAGGCTGTTAAATGACAGGGCACCCCGGGTCCCCCGTGGGATAAACTGAAGGTGGGTGTGACCATGAGTCGAGAATTCGTCGAACGCCGGGATGACAGCTTCTACCTCATTGGGAGTCGTGTGCCGCTAGCCCACCTCGTCCGGGAATTCCAGCAGGGCGCACTTCCGGAAGCCATCCGATCGCATTATCCGACGCTCAGCCTGGAGCAGGTTTACGGCGCGATAACCTTCTACCTTGGCACTAAGGAAGACGTGGAAAAGGACATGGCCGAGCGCGAGCGCGTAGAGGACGACTTCGCGAAGACGCACCCGGCGCCGGCCCACCTCAAGGAAAAGCTGGAGCGCGCGCGGCAGCAACTGCTGGCGCGGCGAACCTGAAGGATGATCCGCTATTTGGCGGACGCCGATCTCAACGAAGGGATCGTTGCCGGCTGTTTGCGCAGAGAAGCCACCATGGACTTTCTCTCTGCGAATGAGGCCAACCTCGAGGGGGTTCCCGACCCCAAGGTACTCGCGCTGGCGGCCGACCAGGATCGCATTCTCGTCTCGCACGATTTCCAGACCATGCCGCAGCACTTTGGCGATTTCCTCCAGGCTCGCGGTTCCAGCCCGGGCGTGCTTCTGGTTTCGCAGTATCTGCCCATTGGCGAGGCCATCGAAGAACTCGTGCTGATTTGGAGCGCTTCGGATGCCGAGGAGTGGGAGAACCGGATCCTAAAGATTCCGCTGCCATAACCATCAATCTGGAGGCTGAGCCGGAATGCAAAAAAGCTCAAGACACAACATGACACCATGCGCTATCCGAGGATTCGCGCCAGAAAGATTTGGGAGATTCCGCCTCGTCCACCCAGGCTTCGCAAGGGGTACTGGGATTCGGTGATTCGGGACGTGCTGCCACTCAAGGAGGACGAAGCGCTCCCTGATCTCGTGCTCAACGCGGAAATCCATTTACGGACGATTCTCTCACGATGCCGCTCTGCTCGCCAACGGCGCACCGCACCGCCCTGTTAACCGGGCCAGCCGGTTTCCGAAAGTGCCCGATAGTTTTGTCGGTCGAGACGAACTGGGCTGTTAAATAAGGCGGGGCACCCTGCGGAGAAGAGGAGAGGTAGGCAGGAAAGTCGCGCCCGTGGACTCACCAGGGCGCAAACGGAGAATCTCCCGGGCCGACTGCGGAGAGGCGGCACTCACCGTAAACGCATGGCTATGTTGAGGAAAGCGCAACGCGTCGCATCGGGCAGACGAAGGGCGAAAACGTTAACAACAGGGGACTTGAATTCCGTGGTGGGAAGAATTGGCTCTATTCGCCCCTGACAACCTGCCACCCGGTGGTTAACAGGAGCGGGCGTAAGTTATTGAAAGGGCGGGCACAGCCGCTACGGCTCTTCGCTCTTGTCAAGAATCTCCAGCTTGAATTGCCAGCCTTCGAAGGTCATCAACATGTGGCCGAAGTGCTCCCACGTAATTTCCCGGCCATCGATAACCAGAAGCGGCACCCGACCGTCTTCGTCCTGGTCCCATTCAATCCGGCCTCGGACAACCTGGTCAGCTACCTGTAGTCCAAGGCTCCCCTGCTTGAGGTGCTTGATCGACAGCGCTCGCCGAATTTTCTCGACCAACCGTCCGAACAGAGCGAGAAGATCCTCTTCGGGGTCGCCGATAATCTGAAACTGATAGCCGGCGGGTTCGCCATCGCGAAGCTCGAAAGCATTCAGCGCCACACCAGGTAGGAACAGGTGAGTACGAAAATGAAAATCGTGCGCCTGTCCGCCGCAGTCGACAATGCGGACCGGCTCGAAATTCAGGTGCTCAAATTTCTCCAGACCGCCAAGTTTGGCAGACTCAGCATTGAAACACTGCCCGCACAATATGCGGGAACCGGTCTCGATCGACCCAAGATTGATGATCTCGTAGTTGGGTGCGATCCGGCGGCAGTTGCTACACCGTGTTCCTTGGCATTTCTTGCGCTCGGACCGGAGTCGCGCTTTCATGGGATCACATCCCCCAAGGCTGGCCACTCGAAATTATCCCTCAGCCCGCGGAGATACACGCGCAAGACAAATTGCTCAGCTTCGTTCCGATTCTCGGGCGTCAGCGGGTAACCAAGGGTCGCAAGGATCTCATCGATTCTGAAGTCGGCAACGCCATCCGAATCGACATAAATTCCGATAGCTATTCGCTGCAATGCTCTTATTGGGCTCCCCATTATTTTCCCCTTCATGAACCATAGCAACCTGGCCTGCACTATGGGGCGCTGAAACGATCAAGGGTCGCCTTCATCAATGCCGGAGAGCACCGGAAATTCGTTCTCCTGAGTCGGTCGATGGCCGCAGGAAGGTCAACCATTCCTCGTGCCGCCGCCTCACCAAGAACACCCAGCGTGCCCGTGATCCGCATGCCGCGTTGAGCGGCGATGCGGCGCGCTGATTTTTCGTCGAGCAGGATCAATCCGGCGCTGATCGACTCCGCCAACAGAATCGCAGCCTGCTCGCCAACCTGAAGTTTCTCCAAGCCTGCTGTACTGCGAACCGCATTCTCCTGGACTGTAACCCACGACGGGAGATTCGCGGCCCAGCCGCGGACTGCTTCCGGGGCGTCCTCGTGGAGCAACTCCGTAATGACGGCAGGTGGCACCACTACTTGACCGAAGACTTCTCGAAGAAGATCGACCTCACCTATAAGGATCAGGTAGCAGAGCGGCGAGGTGTCCGCGACCACGATCATTGCGGGGACGCGTCACGAATTGCGGCGATGTCCCGCTCAAGGTCATCCGTCGTGTAATCGTGGTACGCTTCGGCACGCCGCAGGAAGGATTCCGTCTCCCAACGCGACCGCAACCCGAGCATTTGCTGCACTTGTGCGGGGGTGATCGTGCCCGACCGATACGCCTCGACGGCGACAGCCTCCAGCACGGCCTTCGAGAGGTCACCTGCCTGACCTGCAAGCACCCGCCCGATATCGTCCGGGATTTCGATCGCGACGTTCACAGCGTGCTCCTTCCTATACTCTACCTGAAACCTGTCCTTCGAGGTTCTCGGCGGCATCTGTTACCGGTTGGAGCTCGATCGTGATTCGACCGGTCTCGGGGCTGAAAACCACTCGCCGAATGGCATCTTGGACGGCAGCCGCCTCCTCTTTGGAGCTGAGTTCGGTCTTCTCAAGACCCACCGCGGACAGCACGGCCGTCTCGATAACGCCGGCACTCACCAGAACACCCTTGCACGGCTCAAGGCCTCCCGCCGTTGAACGGCAACGGTAGTACCGATATATAAGCGATCCCCGGCGCCGGGTGTGGGTACTCAGAAGCCGTTGGCATTTCCCACAATAAACCAAGCCGAGCAGCAGCCACGGTAAATGCTCGCTTGCCCGGCCCGGCGCCCGCGTGCGCCGGAGAGCGAGGATATTCTGAACCTCTTGATAAACGGATCGCTCGATCAATGCCTCGTGGCAACCGTCGCGAAATCCGTAACCATCTACCACCAAGCCCGCGTAGACGAAATTTGTGAGCGTGAAAAGGACTTGGCGGGCTGTCCAGGGATTCCCAGTTCCGGTTCGCCATCCCATGGCGTTCGCATAAGAGGCGATCGTGGAGGGACGCACCTTGGCAGCAGCCCACCGAAACATCGTCGAGACGATCTCGCCCTGCTTGGAAACGACAACCAACTGCTTCGTCCGGGGGGCGGCGGCATAGCCAAACGGAACGGCTCCAGCAATCCGCCGGCCCTTCGACTTCAGGTACGCTCGCGCTTCCGCGATTCTTGTGGCTGTCATCTCCCTCTCGAACTCCGCGAACGAGGCCAGCACACTCAACATCAAATTGTCGAGGGCGGTTACGCCGAGCGTTGGTGCGGCGACCACGTTCAGTTCGACGTTGTTGGCCCGGAATTCTTGAGCGAGGAAACGAAATCCCGAAGGCTGCGGAAGAGCCTGTCGAGACGATGAACGCCCCGCCTCGTCCAGCACGTCGCGGACCACGTGGACGTTCTCGTCACCTATTTGTACAAAGATGCTGCCGGAGTCGGTCAGCATTTCCCTCGCGACGGTCAATCGGTCCCGCAGGTAAGCAAGGTACGAATGGATGCCCAGCGTCCAGGTATCCCGGTACGCGCACGGAGGGGGCGGACCATTTCAGGCTCGCGCGTAAGGTCGGTCTCTCTGTCCTTGACTTCCCGATTCCCTATTTCCGGCTGGAAGTTGCTTTTGAACTTGATCCCGTACGGCGGGTCGATGTAGATCATCTGCACTTTGCCCGCAAGGTCTTCCCGTCGCGCCAGCGACGACATGACCTGGAGGCTGTCGCCCAGGATCAGCCGGTTGGACCAGTCCACGTCGTGCTTGTAGAACTGGACGGCCTCGTTATACTCCTGCTCCGGGTCCGCGAACAACGAGCGGTTCACGTCCTCGCGCGCCGCGACTTTCAGGATCGCCTGCGCACTCACGCGCTCGTGGATGTGGAGCGCAACCGGATCGACGGCGAACGAGCGAGCCTCCCGCTTACCCGCCCACTCCAGCCACGGTTCATGGACGCGCAACGCCTCCGCAAGCGCCCACGCCTCGGCCTCCGTCAACTTCCGCTTCCTGGCGATGGCCAGCAACTCCGGCAACTCGTCCGTGCGGCCAGTCGGATCGAAGCGCAGTTCGGGCGGGCGGCGCGGGCTGTATGAGTACTCAGCCTTGGGCACCAGCGGTACGTGCCCTTCGGCGGCGATCTTGGCCGGTGGGTTGTTCTTGCGGGTCGCTTCGGGGAACCTGTAATCGGTCACCTTGTCGAGGCTGCTGTCGGCCGCAGCGGCCTTCGCCTTCTTCTTGTTCGCCATGATGTGGTTTAGGACAACCCACTGATTGTATCTGCTTGCCGGTCCGTGCGCGTCCGATAGGATAAGCAAGATGAGGATCTTCGAAGAACTTCCCGACGACCTTGACGAGACGTGGACAAACGGTGTGCTCGTCGGCGGCATGGCTTCCGCGCCGAACGACTTCGAAATCGCCCGTGCGTACCGCGCGGCGGCGAAGGCGTTGATCGGGCCGGCGATTGCCAGCCTTGAGGCGTGGAACCTCACATACCCGATCCTGTTCCTGTACCGCCACGCGCTCGAACTCTATCTCAAGGCAATCGTGCGGCCAGCCAAACTCGACCATAAGCTCGGTCCGCTGTTGGACAAATTCGAGGTGATGGTGCGCGAGCGTTACAAGCAGGAGATCCCCGACAACGTGCGGGAAGACCTCCGAGTCTTTGCGGACCTCGACGCGGTGGGCCTTCGGTACTCCCACGACTTGAAGAGCCGCTGGAGCGGGTTGCCAGGCGAGTACTGGGTGTCGCTCACGAACCTCGAAACGAAACTGGACGCGATCGGTGACACTCTGGAGCGCGTCTATCTGGAACTGGAACGGACGACGCCCGTGTGACTCCGTAGCCTGCGGTCGGGCGGCGCGATTAATGTCACACGGGCGACGTGATGAACACCAGAAATCGATCCGCCATCTCGGTAGTCCGCTTGGCGTCCATCCCCGAGCCGGTCATCATGACGTGCAGCACGTCGTCCCCGGAATTCAGGAATCCGCGCGTCTTGAGGTCGCGGGCGATCTGGTCGTAGAAGTCTCGTCGGCCACGGAGTTCGGGATAGACCTCTTCGAGAGGCTGGTCAAGAGCGCCCGCAAACGAATAGTCCGTTCGTGCACCGCGCGCCGCCGCCATCCGCATCGGCGCCTCGAAGAACTTGAGCATCCGGATATGCCAAGCAGTCAGCGTCTCGATGTACGACAAAAACATTGCCTGCTCGTCCTCATCCGGCGCGCGGCCAGCGGCGACGTTGAGGACGGCATTCCGGAGGGCTTCGAGCTTTTCTTTGTGATGCGTCTGGATCGCGGCTCGCGATGCCTGCAACGCGACCGACACGAAAGCCTCGTTGTGTGCAAGCGATTCGGCATCAAACCCGCCAACTCGGTTTGCGAGCGCCTCCAGACCCTCCGCGAGCGACTGGAGCCACTCGTCCCGCCTGCGCGCAAGCGGCGGGGCTATGATCGCAGCAAACAGTTCGGCGGCTGGACCGCCCACAACGGGCAATGCGGCCAGCGCCGCTTTGACAGCCAGGTGTGCGTGGTCCCGCCCTGTTGGCTGGGGAAGAGTCTCGCCATGATCGTTCATCGCAGACGATGCTAACACGGAGCCATTCCTGCCAGGCTTCGCGAAACGAGCGCAGGCAGCGCGTCCGGATGCACTTTATCGCGCAAAGGACTGGTGGGACTTTGGTGGGACTCGACCCGGGAAAGGTGGGGAAAATCGGGTAAACGCGGGGAATTTCCACATGCGCGCACGAATGCCGCAATCTCTCGTAACGCCTTGTGTTTTCTAGGAGTTGCTTGGAACTAAGGAACTTAAATTGGCTCCCCATCGTGGACGCGTTTCGAACTCTGGTGGTCTGCCCGCCGCCGGCGGTTCGGGTGATTTTCGAACAGATTCAAACCCTTGCGGCTGGTGCAGCACGCCTGGGCGGACGCCAATCTTTACGTAAGCCTAATTCAGGGCCGCTAGTCGCCCGAACGGTACTGCATGTCTTCCTCGCCGCACCCCCACCCCACTACGTTCTGGACGCAGATAGCGCACATTCAGAAGGTAGCGCCACGATACCGTATGCGGTATCATCTTAAACGTGCCCGCCGTAGTGAAGACTCTCCAGAAAATGCGCAGGAATCACACAGGTTGGCGCATCGATGAATTGCAGGCTGTTGCGGACGGATACGGAGTGGAGTGGCGACGACCGGGTCATGGAGGCAGCCACGTGATCTTCAGCGCTTCTGGGGTGCGCGAGATTGTATCGGTTCCCTCGAAGCGGCCGATTAAGCCCGTATACGTCAGACAGTTTCTGGCTTTGGTCGACAGCGCCTTGGAGGTGAAACAAGATGAGCACAAAAATGAATCGTAATCTCGACACGTATCAGTTCACGGTCCGCCCGCTTTCGAAAGAGGAGGGGGGCGGATTCCTGGTGGAATATCCCGATATTCCCGGTTGCATGTCCGATGGCGAGACGATAGAGGAGGCGATTGCCAACGGCAGAGAAGCACTGCGCGACTGCATTGCCGTACTGAAGGAGTCCGGTCGAATTGTGCCGAAGCCCGGCATTGAAGCGGCACAATGGCGCCAGCGTTTGCCGCGCACGCTTTACACAAAGCTGACAAAGCAGGCGGAAAATGAGGGCGTCAGCATCAACAGCTTCGTCACTGCAATTATTGCCGAGGCGATAGGGTCCAGGCGAGCGCTGCCAGAAAAGCGGGACTAGAGTTCACGCTTGAAAGGTCCCCGCCAACCGGGTTCGAGTCCTTCATGGGGTTGCGGATGATTTGGCTCCCCGAGAGGAACCCTTCTCCGTAATGGATTTGGAGAATCGAGTTTCGAGGCAACGCTATCCGGTACTAACCGCGTTGCTTTGTTGCCAAACGGGCAACCTGTGGGTTTCAATTTTCAAAGACCGGACAGCGACTCTCAGCATACTGGAATTCCACCGCGACAAGAACGAGCGGTGAGCACAAGCTGAGGATAGAAACCTCGGAAACCATGTATAATGTCCGTAGGTTCTATCCAATGCCGATTGCTGACGCCGGTCTCGTCAAAGCACGCCATGTGTTCACCAAACACAAAGGAATGCTGCGCACCAGCGACGCCATTCGTCTGGGCGTTCACCCTCGGACGCTATACGCTCTTCGCGACCGCGGTGAGCTGGAACAAGTGGGCCGTGGCATCTACAGGCTCTCCACCGCCCCGCCGCTCACCAGCCCCGACCTGATCTCCGTCGCGATCCGGATACCACGCGCCGTCATCTGCCTGATCTCGGCGCTTGCACATCACGGCCTCACGACCCAGGTCCCACATGCGGTGGATGTGGCGCTGCCCAGCCACGCGCAAATCCCCAAGCTGGATGGCATTCCGCTACGCGTATTCTGGTACTCCGATCCGTCATTCAGCTCTGGCATCGACGTCATCTTGATCGACCAGGTCTCCGTGAGAGTGTATTCGCCGGAGAAGACGATCGCGGATTGCTTCAAGTACCGAAACAAGATTGGACTCGACGTCGCCATCGAAGCCCTACGAACTTACCGTGAACGGACGCGGAAGCCGGACTACCAGGCTCTATCCAGGTTTGCGAAGGTCGACCGCGTGGAAAAGGTGATGCGTCCGTACCTGGAGGCGGTGCTATGAGTGGCCGGGATCTGGGCGCCTCCGTCCGCCAACGTCTGCTGAACCAAGCCCGCTCGCAGGGCCGGCCCTTCCAGGAACTGCTGCAGTACTTCGCCATGGAGCGTTTTCTCTATCGCCTGGCGAAGTCACCATTCGCGGATCGGTTCATTCTGAAGGGAGCCCTCCTGCTGACGGCTTGGAGGGCGCCTGTCGCCCGGCCAACGATGGACATCGATCTGGCCGGAAAGACGAACAACGAGTTGGAGCACATTCGGTCGCTGGTCGGCGAGGTTTGCGAATTCGCAGCTGAACCTGACGGCATTGAGTTTGCGGCCGGCTCGATCGAAGTTCAGCGCATCAAGGAAGACGCGGAGTACGAGGGTGTGCGGGTCCGATTCAACGCGACGCTCGCGAAGGCGAGAATCCCAATGCAGATCGACATCGGTTTTGGAGACGTGATCGTCCCGCGACCAATCGAGATCGAGTACCCTGCGATGCTGGAATTTCCGCCGCCAGTGCTCATGGCCTATCCAAAGGAAACCGTGGTGGCCGAGAAGCTCGAGGCCCTCACCATGCTCGGGCTCCTCAACAGCCGCATCAAGGACTACTACGACATCGCCCTGCTGGCGCGGCTGTACCCGTTTGACGGTGATCTTCTGACCGACGCCATTCGGTCGACCTTTCGACATCGTGGCACCACAATCGACGCAACCCCAGTTGGGTTGACCGAAGCCTTCAGCGCAGACGCCGCCCGAGCCGTGCAATGGCGAGCATTCGTCCGCCGGAGTAGATTCGAATCCGAATCCGGATTGGCCGAGATCGTGGCGCAAATGCGGCGCTTCGCCTCGGCGCCACTGACGGCGACCGCGCGCGGGGACTCCTTCGATCTCAAGTGGAGGCCCGGCGGACCGTGGGAGTGACCTCAACGCCTAGCGTCACACGAGCGTGCGCCAGACTGTCGAAAACCGGCCTCGGAGCGGGGCGATGACGCGCTCTTAACTTAACCAGCGGAGGGAAAACACGCTCTGGCCGGGTTATGGCCGGCCCGCGGTCGAGTGGTTGCAACGGGCGGATCTGCGGTCGCTGCAGATCACGGAAAGGACGCTGGCCGTCATCGAACGGGCTTTCGAGAAACGGAGGGAGCGGGAAGAGTAGCCGGGCGGAGCGGCTACTTCGCCGCCGCCGATATCGCCTGCTGTGGAATCCCAACCGATGGAACAACCAGCAGCCAAGGCGACTCGACGTGCGCCCAGACGAACTCGAGCGGGAGCCGGGTGCTATTGATCAGATACTGGACTTCCGACTCCTTCATGGCCGTTTTCAACCCGATCAGCGGCTTCTGCGGATGCCAGCGCACTTCGCCGCAAATGGAACACCGTTGCAGTGTTGTGCTAATCAGCTGCAGCAAGTCCGGGCGGCCAATCCGGGACAGATCGACGACGATGATGTGGGTCCCGGGGGTGAACCCGAACTCGCGGGGGTCAACTCTCAGTGCGGCCTGTTGAATCGCCTCTTGTTCCCTGTACTGGCGGGCCCTCAGGTTGTTCTCCATGTGGATTTCTGCCACGCGGTTCGCGCCGTCGAGATAGTTTATGCCCCGCCAGAACTGCATCGCCATCTCCAACATGCCGGCGCGGTCTACCCGCAGGCCCCGGTGCTGCATCTCCAGCATCAGCATGGCTTGGTCGGTGGACTGCAGCGGCCCCGGCTGCCTGCCGATCTTGAACCCTTCCACCAGCATGAAGCGCCGGAGTTCATCCTCCAGCTCCAGATCGGTCAGTCCGCCGAAATCCTGCCGTACACGCCGCTCCAGCACCGCATCGCGGCGGAACGGCGCATCGCAACGGTCATATGGGACTTTCAATGCCGTGCCGAGGATCTGGATCAGACTCATGGCCATCAAGTCGTAAACTGCGTCCGAAGAGTTCTGAGTAATCCGGACGCGGGAGCCCAGCCCGAAGCCGTTCCCGCCCATGTACAACTCCACGCCACGGTTGCTCTCGGTTTGCTCGACGAAGATTTGGTACCGGACGCTCGCGCCTTCAACATCACGGGAATCTGGGGTTTCGAGCGTTAGTGCGATGGTGATCGCCGTCACCGTGCGCCCGTGGTCGAAGTTGGCGCCGCCGTTGGTCGAGGTCCAACCGCCGCCCCCTTGACCGTCCAAACGGCCGTTTCCCCCCTTGACGACTACCTGTTCGGCGCCTTCGATCACACCCACCAGGCGGAAGTCGGGCTTCGGCGGCGTCCCGCGATCCCGCAGCAACTGCGGCAGCACGAATCCCGAGGAACCTTTGGAAGCCGCGGCTTCCGGCAGGGTGCGGAAGGTGCGAAACACTCCGGTCTTCGCCAGGACATCGCGGGCGTATTGGCCGATGTCGTTCGGGTATTTGTCGTTCATGGAGATGTTCCCGAGGTAGTCGATCTCGATCGTGATGGGCCCATAGCCCATGGGAATCCCGTAAGCAAGCACAATCTGCCCGAACCGCGCGAGCGCGTCGTCCACCGGGCGGCGCACCTCGACCGGGCGCGGCAGCGGGGGCGTCTGTTGCAACGCCTTCTCCAGCGCCTTGTCGCCCGCGCACGCCGGCGTCGCTGCAATGAAGGCCGCCAGCATCATGTTGGTGATGAAACGCTGCTTCATGATCATATCTGTTCCCCTAATTCTTCCTTGTGATCTTGACTTCCGGCAGGGTGATGTTTGTGTTCACCTGGAGGTCTTTCAGCTTGCCGTCGAGGATCGCCGTCCCGATCGCGAAGGGCACCTTGCCGGTCGTGGTCACGAAGAGCGGACGATCAAGCGCGACGACGATGTCCAACGTCTTCACATTTTGCTGCGGCGTCACTACGGACGGCGTGAGACGCTGGATGACCTGCGCCGGCGTCTTGCCCGCCAGGTCCGAATCTGTCACCGAAAAGTAACGCGTTCCGGCACCGTCGACCTTGTCCGCGAGAACGCGCGAACGGTTCACCACCATCGTCAGCGTCCCGGCGATCGTTTCCGGTACGGGCGTTGTTCCCACTGGCGTCGCCACGGCGACGGCCGGAACCTTGGCGGTGTGCTGACCCCTCAATGTCGCCCCGCCCAGAATCGCAATTACCGAAATCAGACTCAAAGCCGAATTCGTCATGGACTGCTCCTTGCGCAAACGCTGGAAGGGCCGCGGTGACTGTGCGCCTGAACCACCGCGGCCCGTTGACTACTTGGCGATGATGCCCCCAATCACGCCGACCGAACCATTGCCCAGGATCGTCACCGGAGAACCGGTAACGGTTGTCACACTCGTCAAAGCGCCGTTCACCGTGGAGCCGGTCACCGCCGTTCCCCCAATCGACGCGGAGGACCCATTTCCCACAATGCTGATTGGGGACGCGGTCACAGTCGTAACGTCCGATACCGCGCCCCTGATGGTCGCGTTCTGAACCGTGACGCCGCCAATTGTTCCGCTCGAACTGTCACCCACGATGCTGATGGGCGACGCTGTCGCGGTGCTGACACTGGTGATGGCCCCGTCCAGCGTCGAGTTCACCACGCTGGCGCCGCCGATGTAGCCGGTCGAGTTGTTTCCCACGATGCTGATGGGCGACGCTGTCGCAGTCGCAACCGTGGTGATCGCGCCGTTCACCGTAGAGTTCTGAACTTCGATCGAACCGATGCGCGCCTTCGAGCCGTTTCCGACTATCGTGATCGGAGATTCGCTCACGGTCGTTACGTCGCTCAAAGCCCCATTGATCGTCGAACCTACGACAGTGGTCGAGCCCATACGCGCGCTGGAATTGTTCCCCGTAATGGACAAAGGGGACCCGGTGACCGTTGTCACGTCGCTCACCGCCCCGTTAATCGTCGACTGGGCCATAGCCAGGCCAGCCAGCACGGACAGCACGAGCGCCATCCGGATGATCGTCTTGTATGTGTCTTTCATTTTCCTGCTCCTTTTGTCTAACCAATCCGTATTTCGTTACTTTGACTTACCCTGTCCACTGAGCTGCTTCAGATGTTCGACACGCCGCGCCAGTTCGTCCGGGTCGCTTAAGGTCCGCTCGTCTTCCTTGAGCTTCTCCGTTGCGTCCGGGCTCGCGGCTGCCGCCGGCGTCGCGGCGCGCCCGCTCCGGCCGGCTGCCCCGTTGGGAGCTGTCTGCCCTTCGCCCAATCGGTCATATTCCTGGATCGTCTGGTTGTCTTGCTCGGCCTGGTCGATCCACTCCAATTGCACGTACTCGTTGGTGCACTGGGCGTTGTAGAACTTCGTATTGACGTCCTCCCGCTTAGCCATCAGTCGGAACAACGCCTCCTTTTCGCGCATCTGGCGAGCCATATCATTTGCCCTCGCGACCGCCGGACCCGGCTGTTCGATCCGCTCGTAGAGAACGATCGTGTTGCGCAGTTGTTGCATGTAGGCGGGCAGACCTTCCAACTCGGCCTTCTCCACCCCGTTCAACGCAGGTTTTGCCCGCAGTTCCGCTTCGCGACGGACGGCCTCGTCCAAGTTTTGCCGCGCCTCCGTGGCTTCGGGCGACGAAACCTTCACCGGGCCGTTCGATGCCTCGTACTCTTTCGCGGTCTGGGCCGCTTTCTCGGCAGCGTCCGTATAGATCTTCGAAGTCTGGCGGCTGAAGTCGCCCTTAACCAAGCACGCCATCAACCGGAGGTGGATAAACGGAGCTTCCGCGATGAGCTTGGACCCCAAATCGGGGCCCAGCCGGTCGCGCAGGATCTTCTCCGCGCCGACGATCACCTTGAGTTTGTCCGTGCGTTCGGCGGCGGCGGCATCCCGCTGGTCGGCCAGGTCCCGCACCGATTTGTCGTACTGCTGGGCCCACAGCGTGGCGGCCAAGGTCAAAATAGTCGCGATCTTCCGTGACATAGTCGAGCCTCTCTAAGAATGCGCCACCAACGTGACGGTAAACGCGCGGCCCCCGGCGAGACTCAGGCGAACGCGCACCTCCTGCACCGAGTCCACCGATACGCCTTTTTGCTTCAACGTGTCCTCCGTCAGGGAGCGGAGTACCGCGTATAAGTCGCCAGGGTACAGGGCCCAAACCCGCGGGCGGACGCCGAGTTCGCGCTCGGCGTTCCGGAGGGCGCCGTCAAACTCCGCGGGCAACCCAACCACCTCTCGGACCACTACGCCCTCCGCCACCACCCCCTGGTTCAGGCGGCCGGTCTGCAGGTCGTACAGCAAGGTCTTCCCACGCGGACGCTGGCTGGCCAAGGCGAGCGGTACCCCGTAGGCGCGCAGCACCGGCAAGGACTGTTCCGCCACGATAGGGAAGTCGAGTCCGTGGCCGCGTTCGGCATGCTGGCGCCACTGTTCGGTCCCAGGAATGGCGGACGCAGTCGAACCCTCGGCGCGCTTCCCGGCGGAATGGGCGGTCGGCGCCTTCCCTCCACCGGCGCGCGCCTCCTTGAACTTCGGCACCGGCGCCAGGCGGGTGACCCGGAACGTCTCAAAGTTCGGAACCGGCCGAATGTCCAGCACCTGCGGCCAATACGCATGAAAGAAAAGCACCAGCCCCAGCGCGGCGGTGACAACGCCCAAGCCCCACAACGTGGGCCAGGGGCGGTACGGACTACTGATCGTCGTGAACATTTCCGATCCCCCTTTTAGCGAACTCTTGTTTGCTCCACGCCAGCCGATCCTGGAGTGGCAGTTTGAGGATTTCGTCGGCGAGTTTGACGGCGCGGCTGTCTTCGACCGCGACCGGCGCAACCTGCGCCGAGGCCTGCGCCGCGCGACGAACCTTGTGCACATGTGCCGGTTTCGGTCCGACCGTCGCCGGGACGGTGGAGACACGGGGTGGCGCTGGGGGATCGACGGGCGCGATCGGGCTGGGCTTCGGTTGCTCTGCGGCCGGCGGGGGCGTCACCGACGGCGGCGTCACGCTTGCCTTGGCCGGCTGTGGATTGTCGCTGCCGCAACCGGCGGCGATCAGGGCGAGAGCAATCCCGGTGATGAAGACGATGCGATTCATTGTTCTTTCTCCTTGTCCCGATTGATGACACTCGCCGCCGCTCCGGCAAGGCTGCCGATATTGGTCGGTTTTGTAAGCGCGTCCAGTTCGGACATCACCCCTTCGCGACGGCGGTCATCGGCCAAAGACTTGATCTTCTCTGCCAACGTCTTAGCCAACTTGTTGTTCAGCTCGATTTCCTTCTGCAGCCTGTCGATCTGGTTCTTCAGGGCGCTCCGGTCGGTGTTTGGCGCGCGGAGGCGTGCGTTCAGGTCGGCATTGAGATTCTTAATGCTCTCCTGCGCGTCGCGCATCTGCCAGTCATACGTCGGCAGCAGCATCGGGTCGGTGCCCAACCTGTGTGCTTCGCTGCGCACATTCTGGAGCATACTCGCGAGCGTCTCGCGCTCGCGAATCTGCTCGCGCAAGCCCGCGTTGGGGTCGGCGGTGTACTTCTTCTGCAGGTCGTCCATTTCGGCCAGCAGTCTGGCGGCGTCCGCCTTGACCGCGTCCTGCTGGCCGAGGAAGTATGCCAAGTCGGTTTGGCCGGTGTCGGCCGGCGCAGCCTGGATCAATACCTGACCGGACTTCTGCTGGCCAGGCAATTCGATGGATTGGGCCATTCCGGTACCAGCAATGGCCAGACAGAGCAGGGCCAGGTACAGCGTCCTGCCTACACAGTCTGCGTTCAGGTATTCGAAGGGCATCGAATTACTCCTCTTGGTGGCGATGCTGTGCGCCTCCGCCCACTTCACGGGCACGAAAGAGCGGCGTTCGACCTTGCCAGTCTCGACGCTTAGGTGATCGCCGGTCTCGATCTTTTCGGTGCTCGCGAAAAGCACCACGCGTAAATTGCTCATACGGCTCCTTCCCGGCCTTTGGCTGCCGCTCTGTTTGGGTGCCGCCGCCACCGGCCTATTCGCTTTTCCTTGATTTTGGGCCTGTCGCGGGTAGGCGTAAAACCTTATGGCGATCTATGACGCTCTGTTCGGTCTATGTTGAACGGTGCGTCATGAGCGGGCTGTGCGGCACATCCGACATGTTTGACATATGCTCAGGCCACTTCAAGCCAGATGGAGAGACGATCTTACACGGACCTGCACAGGAGGTGGCCGAAGGCCTGGCGCCGGGATACCGCGACCCTGCCGTTCTTCATGCCGGAACGCCGAAATTACCACGACGTGCTCTATGCCCTAGAACTCAACCTGTTTCGCCTGGCCAGGCGCCCCCGCCTCGAATTCGCGCGGGCCGCTAGTGTTTTATTCACTGATCGTGTAATCTCGGGTTTCCCCAGTTTTTCCCCAGTTTTCCAGGCTTGATTTACCCAGTGCTTCACACCCGATTATGAGCCTGTACCAACCGCGTCGAAGGCGGGAGGGACGGGCAAAATGAGCGATCAATCTCTAGAAACACTACTTGACGAGAAGGAACTCTCACGGCTGTTGCGAGTTTCGATTGGGACTCTGCGCTTCTGGCGCACCATTGAGCGCGGCCCGCGTTATCGGAAAGTCGGACAGCTTGTGCGCTATGCGCCGTCCGACGTCCATGAGTGGCTGAATCGGCGTCCCTCCGGCGGCGAGGCCGTCGCGGAGGTGGCGCAATGAACCGCGGCCGGCCCGCCTCGACCAGGGATCTGCTCCCGTCGGAACGCAGCCTGCTCGACGCGATGGGCGTGATCGAATTCGGCCAGATTGAATTCTTGCGGCTTCGCGCTGGCGAGCCTGTCCTCGATCCGTGGCCGGCGGTCGTGCGGCATCTCAAATTCGGCGTTGAAGGCCGAGATCCACGGTCGACAAGCACTCGCGATTTCGATCTGAAGCGCGAAGTTGCGGATCTTTTCGAATACACACGCGACGTCGAGGACGGAGAGGTCCGGGCCCTGGTGGTGAGGCACGGGCTGCCTTTCTCCATGGAGGTTGAGCTGTCGGGGCGCGCTGCCCGGACCTCCGGGGGCGGCCATGAATAGCCCGGCATTCGAAGAAGTCTTCCCCATGATTCGCGACCTGGCCCATCAGAAGGCTCTGTGTGCCGTTGGACGGTGCGGACTCACGCCCGATGATCGCGAAGATGTTGCCAGCCAGTTGGTGATCACCTTTTACCTGCGCTTCGGAAAGTTCGACGGCAGCCGCGCCTCCATGCGGACATTTGCCTCCAGAGTAATGGACAAGGAGCTTGGCTCCATCCTTCGGTACCGCATGGCTGGGCGTAGGCGAAACGTCGGGGAGGAATCGCTTGCCGAGGACTCCGTCGCACTGGACGCGCGTCGGGCGTGCCAAACCCCTTCAACAATCGCGCGGCAGCAGTTCTGGCTGGATATCGAGGGCGTCCTCGGGCCGTTGCCCGGCGTGCTGCTCGACACGGCGCGGTCTCTCTGCTGGAACACTCCCAGTGAATTGAGCCGGCTGCCCGGCCCTTCCCGAACGGTCGTCTACCGGCGAATGCGGCGTCTGCGCGCAGCGCTGGTGGGCGCCGGCATTGGGCCCGGCTACTTCGCTTCTGCGGGAGGCGCACGATGAGCACCGCGCCGATGGTCACCACCTACTCAATGTGGTCGCTGTTCCGAAACTGCCGGAAGGCGGTGGACTGGCGTTACATGCAGCAACTCGTGCCGCTTCAGCGCGACCACAACCTGTATTTCGGGTCGCTCATCCACGAGTGCCTCCAATCGTGGCACCAGCGCCGCGACCTCGCCGAGGTGCTGGCACTTATCGACAAGCTCTGCCCCAACCGCCGACAGGACGAAGGCCAACGCCGTGACTGGCATCTTGCCACGGCGATGATGACGGCGTACGCCGCCCGCTATGCTGCAGAAGACTTCGAGGTGATCGCGCTGGAGAAGAACTTCGAAGGCCCAATCATTAATCCGGACACTGGCGCCGCTTCGCGAAGTTTTGTGCTCGCGGGCAAGGTGGATGGCATCGTCCGCATCGGCGGCGAGCATTTCATTCTCGAACACAAAACGGCGGCGCAGATCGACGCGGACTATCTGGAGAAGCTCTGGACGGACTTCCAGATCACCCTCTACGCGCACTACATCGAGCAGACCATGGGCATCCCCATCACCGGCATTCTCTACAACGTCTTGGTGAAGGCGAAGCTCCAGCAGGGCAAGGGGGAGACGGAAGAGGAGTTCCAGGCCCGCCGTGCGGAGCTACTGGCGAAATCGAAGACAGGCAAGTCCACGGCGAAGCGGAGGCTGCCGGAGACAGACCACGAGTTCCAACAAAGGCTCGCCGATAAATATGCGGACCCTGGCATCCTCCACCGTGAGATGCTTTATTTGTCGCGCGACCGCTTCGAAATCCTCCGCGGCGAACTTTGGGAATTGACGCAGGCGTTCCTCGAAGCCAAACGCCGTCGCGTCTTCTACCAGAACACCAGCTTCTGCTTCAACTACCAACGGCCCTGCGCCTATTTCGCGCTTTGCCGTTCCAATGGCAATCCAAACGTGCTGGAGAACTTCTACCAGCGGGTCGCGCCCAATGAAGAACTCCGCGTGTTGCCCAATGACGCGCCTCAACCAGCTTTCTGAAAAGGAGAACGCAACTGCAATGCCTATTCTGCCGACCGAAAAGACACAACCTAAGCCCGATTTCGCGCACCTGACAGTGCTCACTTACGGGCAAACCAAAATCGGGAAGTCCACGTTCTGCTCGCATTCCGAAGGTGCGCTCTTCCTGGCGACCGAGCCCGGCCTCAACGCGCTGGATGTGTACCAGGCACCTATCCAGTCCTGGGATGATCTGCTCAAGGCCTGCGCTGAAGTGACGGAAGGAAAGCACCCCTTCAAGACGATCATCATCGACACAATCGACAACGCCTACAAGTTCTGCACGGACTACATCCTCAAGAAGCACACCATCGATCACGAGTCCGATCTGGGTTACGGCAAAGGCTACGCGCTCATCAACAACGAATTCCAGCGCGTACTCACGAAGCTGGCGTTCCTGCCGTACGGCCTGTTTCTGGTCTCGCACGCCAAGGAGATCGAGGTTGAGACGCGTACCGGCAAGTACACCCGCATAGTCCCGACTCTGCCTGACAAGGCCCGCAAGATCGTGCTCGGCATGGTCGACATGGTCCTGTATTGCGACCTGGAGGACGGCGAGGACAAGAGCACTCGCCGGGTGATTCGCACCAAGCCCAGCCGCTATTACGAGGCTGGCGACCGGACCGGCCGCCTGCCAGAGACCCTCGATCTGGAATTCGGCAAGTTCCTCGACGCCTTCAACACGGCTGTTGCGCCGCTCAAGCCGGTTGCTGGCAAGCCAGCATCCTCGGCCCCCAAACAAACCCAAGGAGATAACCGATGAGTAAACGCAGTATTGACCTTACGCAATTCGACGACGACTTCCGGAGCGAGCAACCCGCGGAGCGGGGCGAGTTCGAGAGCGTTCCCGACGGCAAGTACCAAGTCACGGTGGAGAAGGTGGAGTTGGCCGAGGCGCAGACCAGCGGCAACCCCATGCTGAAGTGGACGCTCCGCGTCATCGCGCCGAAGTTCGTCAATCGGCTGATGTGGCGCAACAGCGTGATCACCCACAACACGCTGAAGTACGTGAAGACGGATCTACACTTGTGCGGGATCGATCTCGACAAGCTCTCGGATCTGCCCAAGCACCTGAAGAAGCTGTTGGACGTGAAACTCGAGGTGACGAAAAAGACCAAGGGCGACAACGAGAACATCTTCTTCAACCGCCGCATCGAGAACGACCGCGCGCCGGGGAAATTCCGGCAGGACGCCGGGGACGCTCTTGTCCCGTTCTAGCCAGCAACCGGCCACCATCATTATTGACACGCGTGAGCAGGAGCCGTATTCGTTCGATCCCCGGCTGGCCAGTGCACTGCGGCGGGCGTTGCCAGCCGGGGATTACTCCGTGGATGGGATCGAGGCGTGTGTTGCGGTGGAGCGGAAGACGATGGACGATTTCGTTTCTACGGTAATCCACAGCCGGGAACGGTTTCGCGCGGAACTGCGGAAACTTAGCGGGTACCGGGCGGCATGCGTCGTGGTGGAGGCCGGCATTCCCGACATTCTGCAGCAGCGTTATCGGGGAGAGGCCCACCCCAACGCGGTTTTGGGGAACGCTCTTTCGATCATCCTCGACTATCGCGTACCGGTATTCTTCTGTGCGAACCGCCAGGCCGCCTGCCATTTTGTGCAGGCATATTTGCTCGCCGCGCACTCGAGGTGGAGTACATGACAGCAGAGCGCACCAGCATCCATGGCGTCGTGGAGACGGTTTTCTACTCTGGGCCGACGTTCTCGGCCGGCCGCCTTCGCACGGCCAACGGCGCCATCGTGAAATTCGCCGGCAAGGTGTTTGTCAGGGAAAGCGACCCGGTCCGGTTGGAAGGTCACTGGGTGAATCATCCCAAATACGGGCGCCAATTCGAAGCCGAGATCATGGGCCATGACCTCGAGATGGACCCCGATGGCCTGGCGAACTTCCTGGCTAACCATCCGGACGTGAAAGGAATCGGGCCGGTGAAGGCGCGCCAGATCGCCGATGAGTTCGGGCGCGGCTTCGATGCAGCCATCCGCGCCAGCCCTGAAGTGGTAGCGGCCACAGCGAAGGTGCCCGTCGAGATTGCGCTGGAGTTGCAGCGTATCTGGATCGCCAACAGCGACTTCAACACGGCGATGGCTTACCTTTCAGCTTTCGGGTTGACGCATCACCAGGTCACCACGCTGGTGGGCAAGTTCGGCAGCCAGGTCGTTCCGATCCTAGAGCGCGATCCCTACACGCTTATGCGCGAGATCTCCGGCTTCGGCTTCAAGCGCGTTGACAAGATCGCCCGGAAGATGGGGACGCCGAAGGATCTGCCATCGCGGATTCGCGCGGGGCTTCACTACTGCGTGCTGGCGGCGCTCGATGACGGAGACTGCTGGGTCGAATACGAAGATCTGCTTGACCGCGCTAACACGCTGCTGGTAATGGACACGCTCGATAGCCGCGACGTCATCGAGGGGCATCTCGAAGCATTGATTGCCGAAGGCCGTCTTCTCTCGCAGCCATTCGAACGGTTGGTGGTGGCTGACCCGGAGATTCACCGGATGGAAACGGAACTCGCCGAAGTCCTGAAGACTGCTGGCGAGCGCAGCCCGCACGCTGTCGCGGAGGTGAACCAGTTGCTCGATGCTGAGGGCGCCGAGTTGAACGCGGAACAAAGGGACGCGGTCGGTAACGCGCTCAACTTCTCCATCTCGCTCATGACCGGTGGCGCCGGCAGCGGCAAAACGTACGCGGTGTCGACCATCGCCAGCATCGCTGAACGACTGGAATTGAAGATCGTGTTGGCCGCGCCCACGGGCAAGGCCGCCAAGCGCCTCGAGGAAGTGGTCGGCCACGAGGCGAGCACGATCCATCGGCTGTTGGGCTTCAACGGCAGCACGTTTTCGCGGGACGCGCTTAACCCGATTGAAGCGGACATTCTCGTCGTGGACGAAGTCTCGATGGTGGATATCGCGCTCGCCTGGCGGTTGTTCCAGGCCGTGGATCGCACCCGCACAGCGGTGGTTCTGGTCGGGGATCACAATCAGTTGCCGCCCGTGGGCCCTGGCAACCTCCTGCGCGACCTGGTGCGCTCACTTGCGATCCCCACAACCGTCCTCACCAGGATCATCCGCCAGGCCGGTGTTCTAAAAGAGAACTCCACAGCCATCCTTGCGGGCGAGGTGCGGCCCACTTCGGATTCGCTCGCCGGCGCACGCCGGCCTTGGTACGTCATCGACAAATTCACGGACCGCGAGGATGTGCGGCGCATGCTGCTGCTCCTCTTCGAGGAAGTGCTTCAGGAGCGGCTCGGTTACGACCTGATTCGTGATGTCCAAGTGCTCACGCCGACGCACAAAGGCCCGCTCGGCACGGTGGAGTTGAATATCGAGTTGCAGCGCCTCTTGCAGCAGAAGTTGTTCGGAGTCGAAGTGGCTACCGTCGAGGCTGGCCACCGCGCGCGGCCGTATCCGGGTGACAAGGTGATCCAGACGAAGAACGACTACGATCTGGGCGTCATGAACGGCGCGATGGGAATTGTCGTCAGTGCTGGCGCCGACGGCAGCCTCATGATCGACTTCGATGGCCGCGGGGTGGAGATTGAAGCCGGGTCGGATGCGCTGGGCAACGTGCAGTTGGCATACGCCACGTCCATCCACAAAGTGCAGGGCTCCGAGTTCCCCTGCGCCGTGGTGATCGCCCACAAGTCGCATTCCTTCATGCATCACCGCAACTTGCTGTACACGGCAGTCACTCGCGCGAAGGAGAGCGTGGTCATCCTGGGCGACCGGTGGGGTATCGATAACTGCGCCGCAAAACGCCAGGTGGACCGCCGCAACACATTTCTCTCTTTCCTGCTGCCGGAGGCGCACGCGTGAACCCACCGTTGGATGCCCACAGCTACTACCGACGCATTACCGATGTGGACATTGCCGAGATCGCCCGTGAATTACTCGGCGGTCGCATTATGCAGGAGTCGCAGCAGACGCTGTTGTGCGATTGCCCGAACCATGCGAGCCAGTCTCACCGTTCGCTGCACATCATGGTCGACAAGCAGGGCTGGTACTGTTTCGGGTGCGCTGTGGGTGGTGATGTGCTCCAACTGGTCGAGTTCGTCCAGCATGGCGTCGCCACGCGCGGGCAGTCCGGACGCATGCCGGAGTCCCACCGCCAGGCGCGGGACTTCCTCGCCGCGCGAGCTGGGCTGCCACCGCTATCGAAGCTTGCCGTGGAAAGCCCGGAAGCGGCAGAGGAAGCGCATCAACTCGCGCTCCGCGTCCGCGAGGCACTGACAGCGTTGGCGGACGTGTATCACCAGCGCCTCATCGGAAACGCGGAGGTCCTCGCATGGTTCCGGAAGAAATACGGAATAGCAGAGGAGACGATCGAGAGGTTGAGCATCGGCTTTGCTGACACCGGACCGAGCGTGGCTCGGGTACTGATGGATGGTCCGGCATCGTTCACGATGCGCGAATTGGCCGCGACCGCCGCGTTCCGGCCCACGGCTCAAGATGGCCTCGTTCCGTTCTTTGACGGTAGGATCGTCTTCCCTTACTGGAGCCGCGGCCACGTGGTTTTCATGATCGGACGCCGGACACCATGGACTCCCGATCACGAATGGGAAAAGTCGAAGTACAAGAAACTCGCCGTCCGCAACGACCGTAATAACAGTCACGTCGCCGCATGCATCCGCAATGACGTGCTGTACAACGAAGACGTATTGCTGACGCACCCGGACCGTGTGGTCATTACCGAGGGAGTCACCGACTGCATTTCCCTCATGGAACACGGATTCCCGGCAGTGTCACCGGTGACGGTTCAGATTCGCGAGGCGGATTGGGATCGGTTGCTGCCAAAACTCGGCGGCGTGAAGACAGTTTTCATCTGCCAGGACAACGAGATTTCTGAAGTGGGCAATCAGGGCGCGTTGAAAACTGCATCTGTCCTCGGCGTGCACGGCATCCTTACGAAGGTCGCCTCACTTCCCCTGGGAGAAAAGCAGGAGCACGCGCGGCAGGAACTGCGCGAGCGCTTCGGCGTCGACGCCTCCGCGAAGGCCAAGGACCTTCCGCAGGAGGCCCAAACGCTCCTCGCAGATGCGAAGATCGACGTCAACGAGTATTTCGCCTCCGGCAAGACGGCGGCCGACTTTGAGGCGATTCTAGCAGCGGCGCAGACTCCGCTGGAACTGGCGCTATCGAACCTCTCGCCAGAAACTCCAGACGAGGATCTTGTTCGGCTGTTGGAACCAGTTCTCGTTGAAGTGCATGGCTTCGAACCCGTCGAGCAGGGCCGTCACCTCCGGGTGATTCAGTCCCGCTGCGGCAGGAGCCGTCTGCCGATGGAGACTCTGCGGCGTCAAATGCGATCGGCGGTTCGCAGGCAGGGTGCCAAGGGAAGGCAGCCGGCGACGCTTCGGCGCGCGGCGGTGTCTGCCGCCGGCGGAGGTGGCGAACAGCCCGCCCTTCCGACCATCCAGGTCAACAACCGTCAGTTGCGGGAGATCGTGACGGACGCCTGGAATGCGATCCACTGCGCCAACCGTCCCGGTGGTGGGGTACATCAGCAGGCACCGTTCATGTTTCAGCGAAGCGGGCACCTTGTCCGGCTGATGAATGGCGAGTCGGGCCCCGAGATCGACGACATGAATGAATCTGCCGTCTTCGGGCTGCTGGCCCGCACCGCGGATTGGTTCAAGGCCTTGGAGAAATCGGTCGTACAGACGCCTCCAGTGCGGGACGCCGCACGCGACATGCTCGCCTATCCCGATCCCCATCTGCCCATTCTGGAAGGCGTGATCAGCACCCCGGTGTTCGGTATGTGCGGCAACCTGATCACTGCGGAGGGCTATCATGCGGAGGATCGGCTCTGGATGGCGGCTGATGGGACCCTCGCGTTGGCCGAGGTGCCGGCCATGCCGGGCGCTGATGAAATTGCGGCAGCCAGAGATCTCTTCTTCGAAGATCTGCTAGTGAACTTTCCTTTCGTTGACGTGTCGGACCGCGCCCACGCCGTCGCCGCGATGATTCTCCCCTTCATCCGCCGCATGATCTCAGGCCCCACGCCTATGCACTTGATTGAGGCGCCAACGATGGGATCCGGCAAGGGGCTGCTCGCGAACCTCATCTCGATTCTCGCCACGGGCGCAGCCTGCGACAGCCGCACGTTGCCGGAAAGCGAAGATGAGATTCGCAAGATGCTCACGGCGGAGCTGATGCGGGGGCGCTCGATCATTTTGCTCGACAACGCCAACGACCGGAAGCAACTGCACTCTTCCTCGTTGGCGTCGGTGCTGACCTCGTTTCGCTGGACTGACCGTAAGCTCGGCGAGTCCGTTATGGCTTCCTTGCCCAACAATGCGCTGTGGCTGATGACGGCCAACAACCCGAACCTGCACTTGGAACTGACCCGCCGGTGCATTCGCGTTCGGATCGATCCCCGCGTGGACCGGCCATGGAAACGCACCGGGTTCAAGCACCCCGACCTGGCGGCGTGGGCCAAGGAGAATCGAGCGGAGTTGGTTCGCGCGATGTTGACGCTCATCAGCGCGTGGATGGCTGCCGGCAAACCCTCCCATTCCGTCAGGCTCGGTTCGTTCGAAACGTGGTCGGTGACGGTCGGCGGCATTCTCGACGTCGCCGGAATTCCCGGATTCCTCACGAGTCTCGATCAACTGTACGAGGCCGCGGATGTCGAAGGCCAAATGTGGCGGGAGTTCACCTCCGCCTGGTGGGAGGCCTTTCGTGACCAACCGAAGAAGGTCAGCGATCTGAATGATCTCTGCGAGGCGCAAGAATTAATGCTCCGTGCGCGGGGCGATGGCTCGGCCAGGTCGCAGCAGACCCGGCTTGGGAGCGCGTTGTCGTCGCAGCGGGACCGCGTTTTCGACGGAAGGCAGATCGTGAAGATCAATCCGCCCACTGCGCACAAGGGAACGACCACCTATCGCCTCGCGCCGGAAGTGGAGGCGCCACTGAACACTGGGGGACCTTGGGGACCTCAGGGGGACCTCACTTTAGAAGGTTCCCAAACGCTAACCCCATTTGCATCAATTGGTTCTGACGACGTTGGGGACCTTGGGGACCTTTGGAGTAATTCTTACGCGCAAGAAAAGGGAATTGCACACGCGGACACAGCACAGGAAAAAACGCGCGATACGTATATAAAAGGTAATGGCCACCAGGTCCCCAAGGTCCCCGAGGTCCCCAATTTCGATGTAGGTAACGGCAACGACACCACTTCCGATTTGGGGACCTTCGGCGGTGAGGTCCCCAAGGAAAGCGGCAAGGTCCCCACGGGGATGCGCGTTGACTTGGCGGACCTGCCACCGAGGCCCTCGCGATGACGGGCCCCGCGTGTCCGTATGTTTCCACGGCTCTCGGCACTTGGTATCCGGAACACCCCGAGATGTTTGCCCGCGATTGCCAAATCAACGACACATGCTACCGGAGGCTCGATCCGGAATACTTCGCGTGGCTGCGATCCAGGATGGCCCTGGCAAATGCGGCGGCTGTCGGCGGAAGAATCCCGGTCGCGGCGTTCGATGATGCACGCGCCAAATTCAACACCATCCAGGCGTGGGCCATCGAGCATCTTGGAGAGCCAGTGTTGCTCGAAGCGATCCGGCGCTTGCGTCCCGATACGTACGCACCTCCGGTCGCCGAGCCGCTGTCGCAGGCGACGTCCTCGGCGGAGGTTATACCGGAGCCTCGCCTGCCGGCCGGAGTTGATCCAGACGCCGTTGCGATGGTGGACGCGATACGTGAGCAGGCCATCTCTCTCGGCTGGAAACATGCAGCCCTTTACCGCGCGCCGGAAAATCGCCGGGCGGCATGGCTTGTAGATTGCGGGTTGGTCTGCCATCTCCGCCAAGGATGGCGAATCGGCGAGGTCACGCGGCAATCGATCGAACTCGTCGGGCCGCCGCCTCTCGAAGTCCGCCAGCGCTTCTACAACCCCGATGTCGAGCAGCCTTGGATTATCCCCGCAAGAAAGTGATTTGGGCTGTGTACAGTTCTGCTGCGTTTCGCGTATATTTACGGTGAAGGCGCGGTTCGACAGGCGAGCGCAAAGCGCACCCTCCGAAAGATTCCCTCAAAACTTGTAGCTCCTTGCGGGTATACCCGCAATCCCACCTGGGCATCACACGAGAGCCATGCGCAAAAATATCCGAATCGAAAACCCGGTGTCCGGGTGTGGATTCACCTCGAAGAATCGCGCCAAACGCTTTGTAGCCCAGGGGCGAGCGGAGTGGGTGCAGGCCGGAGTCTCAATCCGGTTTGTTCAGTCGGACCACCGGAATGCTTCTGCGCAGAAGTCCGTGGACCACACGCGCTGGTCGTATGATCGGGCGGCGAACACCGGCATGGCGCAGATCGCTGAGTTGGCGAACCTGCCCATGATCCGGCCCGCTGTACTCATGGGAATCGGCAGACGGAAGGGCGCCAGCAGACATACGTTCCTGGCGACGCAGGGAATCTGATGGCGCACAAGGGTCGTGTTGGTGGCAGGCACATCGCGATGGAACGCGGGCTGAAACCCGGATGGTGCGGCTGGCCATTCCGTCGGGAGCTTCGTGAACTGGCTGCCAGATGTCTTACCGGGCGGCGCAGAACTTCTCCACCAGTCATTCCATCCCGAAATGAGGCCAAGCCATGCCAAGCGTGATCACACCCGAGATCCTTGCGGAGCGGGTTTGCGGGACGCTCAATCTCTCTGCCAAGGACAACGTCGAGAGCCTGACCGAGATCCTGCGGGTGGCACTGACCGAGACGCGCGACCAGGCGATCGGGGCGGCAAAGGCCGTCAGCCTGGAGGTTGCTGAGGACGAAGCCGAGCGATGTCGGGGCGTAGGGGCGACGGTGGCGCAGCAAACGGCGCTGACCATCGCGGCGCGTATTCGTAAACGGCATGTCGAGGTAGCCCGCAGCAATTCAGGGACCTGACTGGGCAGCGGCGGCCGCGGCTTGAAATGTTGCGCAGTTTGCCTAGTTACAGGGGTTTACGCAGGTTGTCACGTCAGGTTGTCACCCCTCCCTGGAAGTCACCTGGCCAGCGGCCAGCTTGGATTTTCTTTGACTTACGGCAGCGTATGTTCTGGCATTGAGGCTGTGACCGTGGCCTGGGAGCCGCTGGGCTTCCGGCCGGCATGGTTTGCCGAGATCGACCCGTTTTGCTCCGCGCTGCTGTCGCATCGACACCCGGGTGTTCCGAACCTTGGCGATTTCACGACCATCGAAAAAAAACGCTGGCCAATCGACGTTCTGGCCGGAGGAACTCCCTGCCAGTCCTTCTCCCTCGCCGGAAGACGTGGCGGCCTGGAGGATGCGCGTGGCAACCTGGCCATCGAGTTTTGCCGGCTTGCTGGCCGACTGCGGCCTCGCTGGATCGTCTGGGAAAACGTCCCCGGTGTTCTGTCCTCAAACGGCGGGCGGGACTTCGGCTCCATCGTCGGGGCGCTGGCGGAACTCGGGTATGGTTGCGCCTGGCGAGTGCTGGACGCTCAGTTCCTCGGAGTGCCCCAGCGACGGCGTCGCGTCTTCGTTGTCGGACATCTTGGAGACTGGCGGCGTGCCGCAGCGGTACTTCTTGAGCGCGAAGGCCTGTGCCGGCATACTCCGGCGCGCCGCCAGACGGGGGAAGGCATTACCCACGATCTTGCGCCAAGCCTTACACGAAGTGGGCGGGGAGTCGAACGAAACGGCGATTCGCGAGGGCAGGACCCGGTAGTCGCGGTGCACCACACCACAGGCAATGGCTACTGGCACGAAGGAGCGGGCACGCTCCGGGCACGCAAGCAGGAATCGCACGAGCATCTGGTCGCTTCGACGGGCAATATCTCGCACTGTCTGAACGGAGGCGGCATGCACCGGATCGATTATGAGACGGAGACACTGGTGACTGCGTTCTCCGCGAAGGACCACGGAGCCGACGCCGGTCCACTCGCACCGACGCTCCGCGCGATGCCCCACGACCGCAGCCATGCCAACGCGGGTGGCCAGGTCGCGGTGTGCTTCGAGAGTCGCGTGGCGCGAAACGGGCGGGGCGGTCCATCGGCAGTTGTGCCACCACTCAAAGCGCAATCCGGCGGCACGGGACGGGGCGACGCCGCTCCGTTGCTCGCGGTCGGCGGGCCCCTGGCGGTCAGGCGATTAACCCCGCGCGAGTGCGAGCGGTTGCAGGGAATGCCAGACGATTACACGTTGATCCCATATCGCGGAAAACCCGCTGCGGATGGTCCGCGGTACCGGGCGATTGGAAACTCGATGGCGGTGCCAGTGATGCGGTGGATCGGCCGCCGGATTCAGATGGTGGACAGCATTGGCGGCTGAAACTCGTGTCCCGCCCGCCATGGCGCGGCAAATCGAATTGTGGCCCGTCGAGCGGCTGGTGCCATACGCCAGGAATGCGCGGACGCATTCGGACGATCAGATTGCCCAGATTGCGGCGAGCATCGTGGAGTTCGGGTTCAACAATCCGGTCCTGGTGGACACCAACGCCGGAATCATCGCCGGCCACGGCCGGCTGTTGGCCGCGCGGAAATTGCGGCTGGAGCACGTGCCGGTGGTTGTGCTCGATCACCTCAGCGAGACGCAGAAGCGCGCGTACATACTCGCGGACAACCGGATCAGTGAGAATGCCGGGTGGGACGAGGATACGTTGGCGGCAGAACTCGGGGAACTGCAATCTGCCGATTGGCGGCTCGATCTGCTGGGCTTCTCCGAGGAGGAACTGTCCAAGCTCCTGGCCGATGCCGAGCCTGCGCCAGAGGCTACTGCGGCGGCGGAAGAAGACGAGATTCCCGACGCGCCGACTGAACCGGTAACGCGTGCCGGAGACGTTTGGTTGATCGGAAAGCACCGGCTGATTTGCGGGGACTGCCGCGATCATGGGACGCGCGCGCGATTGTTCGACGGGCAGAAGGCGAACGTAGTGATTACGTCGCCGCCGTACGCTACGCAGCGCGAGTATGATCCCACGAGCGGCTTTAAGCCGGTGCCGCCGGAAGAGTATGTGGAGTGGTACCGCGAGGTGGCCAGCGGGGTCGAATCGGTGCTGGAGCCGGACGGTTCCTACTTCCTGAACATCAAGGCGCACGCCGATGAGGGCGAGCGGAATCTTTACGTGATGGATCTGGTGCTGGCGCACCGGCGGCAGTGGGGATGGCGCTTCGTCGACGAATTCTGTTGGCGCAAGACCGACAACGGCGTGCCGGGCGGTTGGGGAAATCGATTCAAGAATGCATTCGAGCCCATCTACCACTTCTGCCGCCAGCAGCAGATCAAGTTCCGGCCGAAGGCGGTGGGCCACGAGTCGGAGGATTGCTTCGACTACAACCCGAACAACCCGAAATCGACCTCCGGCAGCGGCTTGTTGGGCACGGGGCCGCGCGGCGCGGCGGCTGACGGCGGCAAGAACCAGAGCGCATGGCAACGCAGCCGCAACAGCCTGTCCGATGATTCCGAAGGGCGGCACGCGGGCGTCGCGCGGCCTTCCAACGTGATCGAGGTCCGCACGGAGTCCGGTCAGGGATCGCACTCCGCTCCGTTCCCACGCCCGCTTGTAGAGTTCTTCCTCCTGGCGTTCAGCGATGCCGGCGACTTGGTGTTCGATCCGTTCATGGGGTCTGGAACCACGATGGCCGCTGCGGCGTTGCTCGAGCGCATTGCCTATGGCTGTGAGATCAGCCCCGCCTACTGCGACGTGATCCTGCGCCGGATCATGAACCTGACTGGTGAGACGGCAACACTCGCGGAGACGGGAGAAACATTCGCTGCGGCCGCGGAGTCGCGCGGCGTGCCCGCCGATCTGGCTTTGAACCCCAAGCAACAGGACTCGCGGGCCATCAAACATCGCGGCCCGAATCCGTTCTACGGACCTAAGAAGGCATCCTGATTTCTTTTCTTTGAGCGGCCCGGCGATCCGGGCTGCGTGACCCAAACCGCAACTCCAACCGAAAGGACTTTTCCCGTATGGCCGAAACCAATCCCAATCTCTCCCCGAGCGTCACCCACCAGCCGAGCTTGCTGGGCGGCGCCGAAAACATCAAGCTGCTCTTCGACGAAGAGCTCGACAGCCGGCGCGAAACCCTGGCGCGTCAGCGCGCCTGGGAAGCGGTCTCGCTGGATCTGGCGCAGACCGCCAGCCGTCGCGCGCAGAACGCCGCCACCATCGATCACGCCATCAATGCCGGCATCGTGTTGTCCGGCCAGGTGGGCACGACCGAGGGCCAGCAGACGGTATCGCCCGCCGGCACGGCGGCCAGCGAAACCACCAAGGGTGCCGTCGCCGCCGCCGGTGCTGGCGAAGCGGTGAGCGCCGAGGCCGTCACCGCCAACGTGGCGAACCTGTTCACGTCGCTGACGCCGGTGATCGCGAGCGCTCTGGCCGCCGCCATCTCGCAGACCATCGCGGCGCTCGTGCCGGTGGTGGTGACCGCGTCCGGAGGGGCGTCGACCCCTTCCCAGACGCAGCCCAAGGCCGCGTAGATCTCCCCATACGGGAGATCCCTACCGGAGGCGGTTGCGGACGCTTCGGCTCTGTGGCCGCCTCCAAGGGCCTTTTCGTGTGGACCAGAAAGGACAAGACGATGAACTTTTTGCAAATCATTCAGACGATTCTCAGCGTGGCACCCTCCGGCATTCAGTTGACGCAGGAGGTGGTGGCGCTCGTCCAGGCTATCGAAGCCGCATTCACCGCCGGCCAGACTCCGGCGACTCACCAGCAGGCCGTGGCGTCGGCTCTCGGCGCCCACCTCGCCAAGGCGTAACTCCCCATCAAAATGAAGACCGCGCAAGATACGACCACGAGTCAGGAAAATTCCGTGACACCCGAGCGTGTCTTGCGCGATCTTCTCGTGGAGCGCTGGCAGGTCGACCGCCTGATTCCCTACATCCGCAATGCGAGGACGCATTCGGAGGAGCAGGTTGCTCAGGTCGCCGCCAGCATCGTCGAGTTCGGGTGGACAAATCCAATCCTCGTCGGCGCGGACGGAGTGATCATTGCGGGGCACGCGCGCCTGCTCGCCGCGCGGAAACTCGGGATGACCGAAGTCCCGGTCATCGTCCTCAACCACCTCTCCGAAACACAGCGCCGCGCGCTGATCATCGCAGACAATCGTCTGGCGATGAATGCCGGTTGGGACGAGGAGATGCTGCGGGTCGAGTTGGAGTCGCTCCAGGTGGATGGCTTCAATCTGGACATCGTCGGCTTCAGCGATGAGGAAATTGAAGCACTGCTTCAGGAGCCGGAAGAGGCTCACGCCGGGAACACCGACGATGATGCGGTCCCGGAGACGCCGGAGACTGCGGTCACGGTCCCCGGCGATGTCTGGATTCTGGGCGAGCACCGCTTGCTCTGCGGCGACAGCACGCAGATGGAATCCGTGGAGAAGGTTCTTGCCGGTGGCCTTGCCGACATGGTCTTCACCGATCCGCCGTACAACGTGAACTACGGCGCGACGATGAAGGACAAGCTCCGCAAGAAGAACCGCAAGATCGCCAACGACAATCTGGGTGATGGCTTCGAGCAGTTCCTGCGGGACTCCTGCACGAACCTGTTGGCGGTGACCAAGGGCGCGATCTACATCTGCATGTCGTCGTCGGAGATCCACACGCTGCAGCGGGTGTTCCGCGAGGCGGGCGGGCATTGGTCCACGTTCATCGTGTGGGCGAAGAACACTTTCACGATGGGGCGTTCCGATTACCAGCGCCAGTATGAACCGATCCTCTATGGATGGAAGGAAGGCACGGATCATTTCTGGTGCGGCGCCCGCGATCAGGGCGACGTGTGGTTCATCAAGAAGCCTTCGGTGAACGATCTGCACCCGACCATGAAGCCGGTGGAGTTGGTGGAGCGCGCCATCAGGAACAGCAGCAAGGGCCGCGACACAGTGCTCGATCCGTTCGGTGGCTCCGGCACCACGCTCATCGCGTGCGAGAAGTCCGGACGCCAGGCGCGCGTGATTGAACTGGATCCGAAGTACTGCGACGTGATCGTGACCAGGTGGCAGGAGTTCACCGGGAAGCAGGCGCGGCACGCGGAGAATGGTCGCGCGTTCGCGGGCACGCACGAGTCAAACGAGGAGGATCGATGCCAACCCCAGGAATCATAGTGGCCGCGGTGGCGGTTGCTCTGGTGGTAATCGGAGCACAGAAGACGGTGCATGGCGTGAAGAAGGTGGGTCACCAGATCGGATGCCTTGCGAAGACGGGCCACAGATGCCCACCGAAGCCGGCAATGGGGAAGTAAAAGCCGCGGCGCCGGATCTCCAGCGTGAGACGGCGCGGTGCCACGCGGAGATCTGTCAGGCTGAACGGCTGCTACGTGCTGGACACCCGGACGTGCAAGGGCTCTGCCTGGCGCTGGCGGACTGGTCAGAAGAGTTGCGCATCCTGGAGGGCAGACGTGAACGAACACTTTTTGGAGATTCTGGTGCCGGCAATCGGGCTGGTCTCTGGCCTGATCGGGGCATTTGTCGGATTGCAGAACCGCGCCCTGCTGGCGGAGGTCCGGAAGGATCTGGCGGAGTTGGAGAACCGGATCACTACCCGGATTAACGGAACGTATGTCCGCTCGGGAGAATGCCATCTGCGCGAAGAAAACATGCACGTCCGGCTCGACACGCTTATGCAGGCCATCCGGAACAGAAACGCCGCCAGCGAGTGAAGCTGGCGGCGCGTTTCGGTGCGGGGCGCTACTGCGCAACTTTGTAAGCGCGCACCCCATCGGAGCGCTTGAAGGATTCGACGGTGAGGCCCATCTTCTTTCCGAGGCTGCCGGAGATGAAGCCGCGGACGCTATGCGCCTGCCAGTCGGTAGCGGACATGATGTCGGCGAGCGTGGCGCCGTCCGGGCGCTTCAGCATGTCGAGGACGATGGCCTTCTTGCTGCCGTCGCGCGCCGTGGGCGCGGCGTCCTTGGCAGTGGCGGCCTTGGTCGCCTTCGCCTTCTTCGGCGCAACCGGGGCGGCCTGTGGCGCGGGGGTGGGCGTCAGGGCCTGGATGGCCTTCCAGATGCGCGCGACCGCCGTTTTGCGGTCGGTGAACTTCTTGACCGGCTTCAACTCGCCGAAGGGCGGCGCGCCGGCGAAGGCGTTCCACACTTCGACGAACCGCGTGATGGGCCAGTCGGCGGACAGCTTGGCGAACTCCTTTTCGATGGTGAAACGTTCTTGGCCTTCTGAAATCTGCTCGGCGGCGGCGAAGGCTGTGATGTTGTTGTCGGTGTCTAATGCGGAGTCCAGTTTTATGCGGACTCCGCATTCTCCGGAGGCCACCCGCCTGTTATTTTGAGCTGGTTTCACCCCGCATAACAGACGCGGCCTTCAACAAGGCGATCAGTTTATCCGTCGCCTTGAATCGGCCGGTCCGTAGCCTTGGTGCGATCACAGATTCAAGAGCTTCGAGCTTTACGGAGGGGTCGGCGCGAGTGTAACTCTCTGTCGTTTGCATGCTGGAATGGCCGAGCCAGAGAGAAGCCTTCCTGAGATCCTTGGTGGCCTGCAAGATGGTTAGGGCGCAGGTGTGCCTTAGGACATGCGGTGAAACTCGCTTGGCTGAAAGCGAGGGGCAATGCTTTGCCGCCGTCTGGACGTGCTTTCTCAGTATGTATTCGAAACCGGCGCGAGTCATGGCATCATTGCGAGCATTGGGGAATAGTTCTGGAACCCCGGACTTCACCGCGGACAGACAGCCATGCACGAACCGCGGATGCCGTTTCTTTCCACAGCGGCAAGCAACGCTCTTTTCGGCCTTTGCCGTGAATCAGAACGCTGGCTTGCGGTTGCAGCATCATATCTTCGATCCGGAGGCCCACCAGTTCAGAGACTCGCAGTCCGCCCGCGAAGCAAAGATGTAGCATCGCCCTGTCACGGATGCCGTCTCGGACAGTTGGGTCAGGGGCATCCAGGATGGACTGCATTTCCTGGGGCGTGAGGTGCCTGACAAGTCTGGTATCCGTTTTCTTCGAGGGGATGGCCAGAATGCGTTGGATCTGTTCCAGTACCGACGGCACACGATGCTCCATGTAGCGCATGAAGGATTTGATGGCCGCGAGCCGGATGTTTCTGGAACTAGGTCCATTGCCACGACATGTTTCCAGATGATTTAGAAAGTTTAGGATTAGCGGGGCGTCCAGTTGCTCCAGTTGCAATTGCGAGGGCGGAACCTTGATGCAATCGCTGGCATATTCAAACAGAAGCCGGAAGGCGTGAGCATAGGAGTCGCAGGTGTTGGGGCTGGCGCGCCGTTCGATGGGCAAACGCTGCTGGAGAAAAGCCGTGATGTGCGGGGCGAGTAGAATCATGGCCGACCTCCATGGAAGAATCTTTGGCCCGAATCGGCGATATTCCTCATCAAATCCGGTGTGGCCTCCAGATACCAGTAGGTATTGGCGACGCTGCTATGACCGAGGTATGTCGACAAGGCCAACATGTGCTTTGTGATTCGATCGCGGCTATCAGGACAGGTTTCCAGCGCCCTTACTGCGAACGAGTGGCGCAAGGAATGGATGGTGGGGCGTGGAAGACCAGGTCCACGAGGAATGCCGATCTTTTCAAGTGTGTTGCGGAAGGCTATTTGGGTGTCGGTCGGAAGCAGTGGGCGTCTCCGCAGGGAAACGAACACGTGATCATCCAATGGAGCAAAGGCGCGCCTCCGCGGGAGGTAACGCTCCAGCCCATCCTGCGTGGTCTCGTGAAGGGGAACAAGACGGCTTTTGTGAAACTTTGAACAGCGAATAACCAGGCCGTCTGCGGTAATGTCCTGGAAACAGAGCCGGATCGCTTCCGACACGCGAAGCCCGGTACACGCCAGCAGGGCGAAAAACGTGCTGTATGTATATCCACGAAAGGCATTGCGCCGATCCAATTCGGATGCGGCTTGGACGAGACGGCGGATGTCGTCTATGGAAAAAATGTAGGGGATGGGCCGCGGCCGGTTGTCACTACCGAAGACCACGGGCGGAATCTCATGGCGTTGGTCTTCCGCACGGATGTACCGCGCAAATCGGATCACCTGACCAAGCCGGCAAGCTCGTTGCGCCAGCGATGGCGCCGATCCAGCCCACTCGATGGCGACTTCAGAGGAGACGTGGTGTTTGCCCGCCGCATCGGAGAAGGCTGCAAAGCTCCGCAACATGCTGCCTTGGGATTTTAATTCGAATCCCGTGACCCGCCGCACAGCCAAATACGATTCCACGGTCTGGGTCAGCATGATTTCACCTCCGGCCAGGGCTGCGCAATTTGTCGCAGGGTCACAACATCGACCTTGGCGTAGATCTCCGTGGTCGTGATGGAACGGTGCCGGAGAACACCAGCAATCTCCTGCAGCGAGGAACCTTGACGGAGCATAGAGCTCGCCACGGAATGACGTAGGACGTGGGCCGCACCACGGCTTGGGCAAGTAACTCCCGCTCGGCGCATCGCCTGGGCGACGATCATCGAGATAGGACTGTGATCCGCGAAGGCACGAAAGGGCGCAATCGCCCGGATAAATAGTGTGTCGGCGGCAGTCTGAGGACGACCGTCTTGGACATAGGTGACGATCGCATCGCCAATCTCCTGAGTCAGTGGCAACAGTGTCTGGCGGCGTCCCTTCCCTGAAACGTGGATGGCGGCTTCCTTCCAGTCGAGGTCGCCCAGTCGAAGCCGAACGACGTCGCCCGCACGGAGGCCCAGGCGTGCGAGCAGAAGGAGAATCGCACGGTCCCTCCTGCCAATCGGCGTGGCAGGGTTACACGAAGTAATGACCCGCTCGACTTCATCGGGCTGCAAATATCGTGGCAAGGACGAAAGACGCCAATGCGCGAGAACGGGGATTGATGCATCCAGCCCGACGGCGCACCTGCCGTCGGCAACCAGGAAACGCAGAAACATCCGGATTGCCGTAGCGCACCTTTTCGCCACACCCCATCCGCCTTGCTGGCCTCTCTCCAAGACGAACTCTCGCAGACACTTCGCATCAAACTTAGCCGGGTCCTCACCCAGACCCTTCAGCAAAGCGCGAAGGTCAAGGCCGTAGTTGTAAAGGGTGGCATCGCAGGTCCCGCGTTGCTGCTGCATCCAGCGACGGAATGCAATCAATAGGACTGGATCCTTTGCGGATTCGTCGTTGATAGGAGCCGTTAGCACACCGGTACGCCGAAGATGGCCTATAAACAAACGCACACTATTCCGTTGCTGCAGCTTGCGCGTGCGGGAACAGGGACATCGGCATCGATCAAGATGATGGGCAAACGCCTCGACGATTCGCTCGTCCCACGTGGTGATCGGCGCACCCTTTAGTCTCGTCCAATGGACAAGATGTTCGGCCGCTCGAAGATGGCCGCGAGCCGTTATCTCTGCATAGCCCGCTTGGTGCAACTCTTGCGCAAACGATTCAAACAGGCGACCATCAGGGCCGTCGCGCAGTTCCTGAATACGTGAAGGTGACTTGAAGTAATCTGTCAACATGACGTCCTCCTTTAGGACGCCATGATTATGCAAAGTCCCACACTCACGGCGCCAGCCAATTCAGCCGAAGCCACAGGGGTGCGGCCGGTCGCTTTAGCGGGTCTCACCGCATAAAGATGGACTCCGCATTAGACACCGACAACAACATCACTGCCCACGACGCGGCGCCCGCCGCGCAGGACAACGTGGTCGCGTTCGCGACCGAGAAGGAATTGACCAAGCTCTCCGCCGACTGGTCCATCACGCGGTTCGTCGAAGTTTGGAACGCCTTTGCCGGCGCGCCACCCTTCGGCGACCTCAAGCCGGTCAAGAAGTTCACGGACCGCAAGACGGCTGTCGCGCGCATCTGGAAGGCCATCCAGACGCTCGGTGAGGAACTGATGCGCGCCAGCATCCGCGACGCGGAAGCCAAGTTGAAGGCTGCCCGAACGGCGCCCACCCCCGCGCCACCGGTTGCGCCCGTCGCAGCGAAGAAGGCCAAGGCGTCCAAGGCCAACACCGCCAGGGACGCGACGCCCGCGACGCGCGACGGCAGCAAGAAGGCCATCGTCCTCGACATGCTCAAGCGCCCCGACGGCGCCACACTCGCCGACATCATGTCCGCGACCTCGTGGCAGGCCCATAGCGTCCGCGGCTTCATCTCCGGCAGCCTGGGCAAAAAGATGGGTCTCACCGTCGAATCCTTCAAACGCCCTGACGGCGTGCGTGCGTACCGCTTGGCCACCCAGTAGCAACGCCCTCTCCTCACCGCCGCCGGCTTCAACCACCGGCGGCGGTTCTGTTCTTCAGCTCCTCGGTAAGTGCCGCGAGGCGTTCGTGGACCAGTTCCTCGCGTAACCTGCATTCTCCAGCCCTGACGTAAGTGCCATTGATCCGGGCAATGATCCGATTTTCAAGTTCCGCGAGTTCCTTACGCACCTCCGCGAGCAGCGCCCGATTCTGAAGGCTGACGTAGGTCGCAATCAGTCCGGACACCAGTCCGGTTACCGGGATCAGGATTTGAAATAGATGCTCGTTCACGTTCCTCCTCCAGAATGCGTAGCTCGGCGGACCAGTCTGACAATGCCAAACACAGGCCGATAACGTCGGGGTGACCGCGGCGCAGGAGTCGCTCCGCGCTGGCAATCTCCGCACGGCACCGGTCCATCTCACGCCGCCACGGGGTTTCGCTCTGCGGCAATCGCGGTGAAGCTTCTACCGTCGCCATTCAACGACGCCTCCTTACCGGTGAACTCCTGCCAACGGCGGATGATCACGTCGCAGTACTTCGGCTCCAATTCAATCAACCGTCCGGACCTACCGACCTTCTCACAAGCGATCAGCGTGGAACCGGAACCGCCAAATGGATCGAGCACCGTGTCGCGGCCCTTGCTGGAGTTGTGCAGCGCTCGCTCCACTAACTCGACCGGCTTCATTGTCGGGTGCAGATCGTTCGCGACCGGCTTCTTCACGAACCAGACATCGCCCTGGTCGCGGGCGCCACACCAGAAGTGATCGGTCCCTTCCTTCCAGCCATAGAGGATCGGCTCATACTGGCGCTGGTAGTCCGACCGCCCCATCGTGAACGTGTTCTTCGCCCAGATTACGAACGTGGACCAGTGGCCGCCCGCCTCGCGGAACGCCTTCTCCAGTGTGTGCAGTTCCGAGGAAGACATGCAGACGTAGACCGCGCCCTTGGTCACCGCAAGGATGTTCACGCACGCGTCCCGCAGGAACTGTTCGAAGTCCTGACCCAGGTCGTCGTTGGCGATCTTCCGCTTCTTGCCGCGCAGTTTGTCCTTCATCGTCGCGCCGTAGTTCACGTTGTACGGTGGATCGCAAAAGACCATATCGGCCAGGCCGCCGGCGAGGACCTTCTCCACGTCGTCCATCTGTGTGGCATCGCCGCACAGCAACCGGTGCGCCCCGAGGATCCAGACATCGCCTGGAACCGTGATCGCGGTCTCCGCAGTCTCCGGCACCGCGTCATCGTCTGTGTTACCGGCGCTGCCTTCTTCGGGGTCGCGAAGCAGATCTTCGATCTCTTCATCTGTGAAGCCGACCAACTCGAGGTTGAACCCGTCCTCATCGAGCGCGGCCATCTCCACCCGTAGCATCTCCTCATCCCATCCGGCGTTGAGTGCCAGTCGGTTGTCGGCCAGCACCAACGCGCGGCGCTGGGATTCGGTCAGGTGATCGAGGACGATGACCGGGACTTCGGTCATGCCTAGTTTGCGAGCAGCCAGCAGGCGCGCGTGGCCGGCGATCACGATTCCATCGGCGCCGGCCAGAATCGGATTCGTCCACCCAAACTCGGCAATCGATGCCGCGACCTGGGCGACCTGTTCCGCACTATGCGTGCGCGCATTCCGGGCGTATGGAATCAGCTTCTCGACTGGCCACGTCACTACCTGCAGGTTCGTCATGCGGTTTTGGGTTGAACGGGTTTCTGGAACAGGCCCAGCGCGTTATGCAGATCGACGATCCTGGCGATCATCGGTACGACCACGGCGACGAGTTTGTCCCAACTGAATTGCTTCGCCAGGTCCGCGCTCCCGTCATAAGCAGACTTGAGCACGTCGAGCACGAGTTCCAGCTTCTTGTTTCCCTGACCAGGCAGCGGGATTGCTTGCTCGACGGCTTGGACCGACGCCAGGATCAGAGGGAAAATCTTGAGGATGATCAGCAGAGTATTCATCGGTTTTGTGTCTCCATTGAAAAAGTGGGGGCGGCTTGAGGACCGCCCCGGTTCGGAGGGAGGAACTACACCGTCTTCGGCTGCGACTGGTTCACGACGTTGGCAATTGCCGTGGTCGCCGTGGTCAGTGCCTGGACGATCTGCTGAAGGGTGGCGAGCACCGGAGTGATAGTCGCGTCCACCTGCTTGGCGACGGCGGCGGCCACGGCCTGGGCATCCACGCCCACGCCGGCGGCGCTCACGTCGATCGCGCGGTTGGCGGGTACGCTGCCCGCGGTGATGTTCGAGCCAGCACCGCGCGTCACCGGATTGAGCTCGTCGGTCCACAGAGCGTCGGCGGCGACATCGGCGTGTCGAATGGCCTGCTTCCCGACCATGTTGGCGGTCTCGACCGCGTTCTGCAGAGCCTGCGACGCGATCTGGTTCAGTCGCGTGGTCTCGATCAGGGATTGGCGCGCGGCCTGGACGTCCAGATCCTGGTACACATCGTAGGTGCGCTTAATGTTGGCGTACGTGACCCGCTGGTTCTCGTTGTGGGCCTCGCTGCCGGTGGCGTTGGCGTTCTTGAAAGACTCGTCCGTCCCGGTCTCGAACTCGCGTTCGGCCTGGTTGGGCGTCGCTACTTCGGGCATACTGGTTTTCTCCTTGTTGGTTTGGGTTGAACTTCGTTTACGGCTTACCTTTGGCTCCGTAGCAAGGCATGCCGTTGGGTTTGCGGCGAATGGATTTCGAGTCGCGCTGGCGCAGATCGGCGCCCTCCACTGCCGGGACACCCCGGCCTGCCGCGACTTCGCTGAACTTCTCGCCGGTCTCCGCAAGGACCGGTTCCGTCTCGGCCAGATGCTCGATCCGGCGCAGGATCACGTCGCAGTACGCCGGCGAGATCTCGCAGCCGTAGCCCGCGCGGCCTAGCACGTGCGCTGCGGCCATCGTGGTTCCGCTCCCGAGAAAGGGATCGAAGACCACATCGCCGGGATCGGAGAATGCCTTTACGAAGAACTCGACCAGCGCGCGTGGGAATGGTGCCGAGTGCGATCCCTGGCTGCTCTCCGTCTTCACCTCGACCACGTTGCTCGGGCGCGCCATGCCAGTGTGCCGGCCTTCCGAATCGTCCGCTCCCGGCTTGGCTGCCGCACTTCCACGAGCCCCGGTGCCGAGCAGTCCGCTGCCCGATGTTGATTTCGGATTGTCCGGGGAGTATTCAAAGCAGTCGTCGGACTCGTGCCCGACCGCCTGCGGCCGGAACTTGATCTGCTGCTGTTTGCAGAAATGGTAGATCGGTTCGAACGCGTTCTTGAACCTGTTTCCCCAACCGCCCGGCACGCCGTTGTCGGTCTTGCGCCAGCAGAACTCATCCACGAACCGCCAGCCCCATTTGCGCCGGTGGGCCAGCACCAGATCCATCACGTACAGATTCCGCTCGCCCTCGTCGGCATGCGCCTTGATGTTCAGGAAGTAGGAACCGTCCGGCACCAGCACTGCCTCGACTGCGGCGGCCACCGCGCGGTACCAATCCACGTACTCCTCGGGCGGCACCGGCTTGAACCCGCTGGTGGGGTCGTACTCGCGCTGCGTGGCGTAGGGCGGCGACGTGATCGCCACGTTCGCGCTGGTGCCTGCCATCAACCTCTCGACGACGGCGGTGTCCCGGCAGTCGCCGCAAACCAGACGGTGACGTCCGATCAACCAAACATCCCCCGGCATCGTAACCGGCTGCGCGGGAGGTTCGGGAACCGCTTCTTCCTCGACGGCATCGGCAGCCTCCGGTTCGGCGCTGCCAAGCAGCACGACAAGTTCCTCGTCGGAGAATCCCACCAGCGACAGGTTGAATCCATCCGCACCGAGCGATTCCAATACGTCCCGCAGCAGTTCATCGTTCCACCCGGCATTAAGCGCGAGCTGGTTGTCGGCGAGGACGTACGCCCGCCGTTGAATCTCACTGAGGTGGCCCAGCACCACCACCGGAACTTCCGCCAGACCCAACTTGCGGGCGGCCAGGAGGCGACCGTGGCCCGCAATGATCCCGTCCGCGGAATCGACGAGGATCGGATTCACAAAACCAAACTCCACAATGGACGCCGCGATCTGCGCTACCTGCTCCGGAGAATGCGTGCGCGCGTTTTTGGCGTAGGGCACCAATCGGTCGGTGGACCGGATCTCGATGTGCCGCGCCATCGCGGGCGTGATGCTCGCTTCAACCACGGATGCTATCCACCATCTGAATTCGGTGACCGATCCACCGCATCACCGGCACCGCCATCGAATTGCCAATCGCCCGGTACCGCGGACCATCGGCGGCGGCCTTCCCGCGATACGGAATCAACGTGTAATCGTCAGGCATGCCTTGCAGTCGCTCACACTCGCGCGGCGTCAATCGCCTGACCGCCAGAGTTCCGTTGACCGCGAGCAACGGAGCGCCGTCGCCCCGGCCACTGCCGCCGGACTGCGCTTTGAGCGGCGGCACAATGTCAGATGGACCGCCCCTTCCGTTGCGCGCAACGCGACTCTCGAAGCACACCGCGACTTGGCCACCTGCGTTGGCATGGCTGCGGTCGTGCGGCATCGCGCGGAGCGTCGGGGCTGTTCCGCCCAGATCGGCACCGTAGTCTTTCGATGAGAAAGCCACCGGAACCAGCGGCGTGCCGCGCCCGGTTCCATCCTCGCTGGCGTCGAAACCCTGGCACCGCAAGGTGTGGGCTACGAACGTTTCCGTATCGAAGTCCATTCGTCCACTGCCGCCGTGCGCGTTGCAGGCGGTTGCTACGTCGATAGGCCCTGTAGTGTTGTTCCCGCCGAACACCAGCAGACCGATCTGATTCCGGATCGCGCTATCCTTGCATCGCGCGTCGAGCGTCGGGGCTAAGTCCGTGAATCTCCCGCCAGAAGGACCGACCTCAGCGCCGCAAACAGGATCGCCGGGAGTTGCTTCCCGCGCTTTGCGGCGCGCCGGAGTATCCCGGCACAGGCCTTCGCGCTCAAGAAGTACCGCTGCGGCACGGCGCCAGTCTCCAAGATGTCCGACAACGAAGACGCGACGGCGTCGCTGGGGCACTCCGAGGAACTGAGCGTCCAGCACTCGCCAGGCGCAACCAAACCCGAGTTTCGCCAGTGCCCCGATGATGGAGCCAAAGTCCCGTCCGCCGTTCGAGGACAGAACGCCGGGGACGTTTTCCCAGACGATCCACCGAGGCCGCAGTCGGCCAGCAAGGCGGCAAAACTCGATGGCCAGTTTGCCACGCGCATCATCCAAGCCGCCGCGTCTTCCGGCGACGGAGAAGGACTGGCAGGGAGTCCCTCCGGCCAGAATGTCGATTGGACCGCAGATGTCCTGGATCGCCGTGAAGTCGCCAAGGTTCTCAACGTCGGAGTAGCGATGCGCCAGTAGCGCCGAGCAGAACGGATCGATCTCGGCGAACCAGGCAGGCCGGAAGCCCAGCGACTCCCATGCGACGGTTACGGCCTCGATGCCCGAACAAACGCTGCCGTAGATCATTGGGGTTCCTGCGGCCAACGGCGCGGAATGTTGGGGTGACCACGGTGACCACCTACCGTGACCACCTGAATAAGTGCAAGTAACTAGAGACTTTGTGCCACCAATCCACCCGCAAAAAATCATGAATACTGGGGATCCAATATTTGCCGACACGCACTCAAACGCCCATCGTCGACGCCCCGGGCGCCCCTGTCGCACCGCCTGCCACGAGGTCGAGCATTGAGGCCACCTGGCTCTCCGGGCGCGCCACGGCGCCAAGCCCGTAGCGCTGGTTGAACAGCGCAAACGCCCGCCCACGATGCTGCGGTGCGATGCGGTCCAGCCAGTCGCTGTAGGTCAGGCTGGCCTTCTTGCCGTTACATCGCCGGCAAACGATCACGACGTTTCGACGGCTGTGCTCGCCCCCGTGGCAGACCGCGATCATGTGGTCGGTCTGCTTGTCTCGGGCAACCAGGAATGGTTCGTCGCAGTAAGCACAGCGCCGCGCTGCCGCCTTCAACGCTCGAACGACCGGCGTCGTCAGCGTTCCATCACTTCCTTGCCTTGATCCGGTCCGTCCGTACTTCCTCGTGCTGCAGGACTCGTTCCGGATTGGCCGCCTTCCAAGCCATGTGGCGCTCAACTTCCCGCTGCGAGTTCAGAGCATAGAAGGCGCGATACTGGGCTGCAGCGGAAGCGCGATCCTCATCCACAATGTCCGGGTTCGTTAGGACGATCTGATTCCACTCCAGCAGCAGTTTCCCGAAGTAGCGGCGCCAAATCCGGTGGGCCTCGCCGTCGGCGCGTAACAGCGTAGCGCGGCGTTCCTTCTCGGCCTGCGGAATGTAGTCGGGCAATATGCGGCCCTGCTTTGCGGCCTCACGCTCGCGTTGCATGCGTTTGTATTCGGGCGTGTTGCCTGCGTCCAGATAGCCCCTGCCGCGGGCCAGTGTCGTAGCAACGTTCCGCTCCGCTTCCCGTGCGTCGCACGCAGGACACAACCTATGGAGTTTCCCGGTAGGATTCCGTTTGGTCGGTGTATATCGGCCCCACGTGGTGAATGATCCCGTGGATTTACAGCGTCGGCAGGAAGGCATGCTGTCCGCTACGACCGCACTTCGATGTGCCGCTTCCGAACCCGCGCCGCGATGATCAGCGCGGTCTGCTGCGCCGTCGTCGCGCCCACGTTGCGACAGCGCTCCGCTTCGTCCTCGGCGATTTCCAGGCAAACGGCCTTCGTGGCCGCGATCGCCACGGACCGGGTTTCAACGAGAGCCTCGCGCAGCATCTCGACGACGCTGCCGTCGTCGTTCCGGGGAGGGACACCGAACGCGTGGGCGACGCGAGTGGCCAGGTTTTCTGCGGTGATTACGCCCGGCATGGGGTCGGTCCTTTCATCGGGTCAGCCTCTTCGTTGCGCACGGCGGTCGGGGATTTCGGCGCACGGTAATTGGCGCCATGCGCCGGAACGGCCAACCCAACCACGCCGGGAACAGACCGCTCTCGATCGCGATGTACTTCCCCTCGGCGCTGGCACTCTTTGAGCGCATCTCCTATCGCTCTGCTGCCCACGCGATCAACTGAGGTGCATCTAGCAACCAGTTGCTAGATGGCGCTCCCGCCGTTCGCCATGCAGCCGGTCACAACCTGCATGAAGATCGGTCGGAGTTCATCGCCTTTGCCGAGCGGCTTCAACTTCCAAGCGACATGCCCGCTGTCGAGGTGTTCACGGAAACTGTACTGAGTTCCCAGATAGTCCCTCAACGACGATGCCTTGGTCTCGCCCGGCCGCCGGAACATGACGGCGCGGTTGACGTGTCCCTTGCGGTGCCGAACCACACGGGCGATCAAGTTGGCTGCCTGCAATCGAGCAAGCCTTTGTTGGGTGATGTGGTCGCACAACTGGCCGTCGGCTGTGTAGAGCGCAATCTGTTTCTGCACGGCAGGCACACCTCTGGTATCGAAGATGCGGGAAGGAGATTTACGAGAGTCCCGGCGCTCGTGGGTTGTTGCGGGGAACTTTCGGAGGGTGCGCCTTGCGCTGGCCTGTCGAACCGAGCCTCTACTGGAAATATACGCGAAACGCGATCAAACCGTCCGGTTGGATCTCAACATTTTTTCGTTTGGCAGGATTCGCCGTATCCACGGTTGGTCCACGTTGGCGTTGTAGAATCGCTGTCGTACGTTGTTCGGGCCGATGATCTCGATGGATTGCTCAGTTACATCACCGATCCGATCACCCGGCTTCAGATAGCAGATCAGGCCATACTCACTTCCCAGCGGGAAACGCAGCGAGCCGTGCGTCCGATAAAGACCATGGTGTGTCCAACCCGCGGCGAGAGCGCGATCCCGGATTGCATCGACCAGCGCTGTGGACTCCGTTGCCACCGACACTGCATTTCGATCTATGCACGCCCGTACAATGGCGCGCTGCGACGGTTCTGATTCTGGGACCGGTGGGCTGTACTCGCGGACATTGAGGCCACGGATTGCGGCAATCAACGTCTGTTCGCCGAAATGCTCGATGGCCCACTGGTGAATGGCTTTGAACCGGTGCCGCAGTTCGTCAAACGCATCAATCCCAATTTGGCCGGCGCTGGCGGCTGTTTTCGCCATCATCATTCTGGACCGGAGCCAGACGTAGTATTCGGGATCGAGGCGGCGGTACGCTGTGTCGTCAATTTGCACGTCGCGCGCGAATGCGTCCGTATGCTCCGTGGACCACATGTCGAGTGCCGTGGAAACAAACAACTGGCGGCGGACCGGCGCCTCAACCGGTACGCCTGTGGCGACGACTGCCGAGATCGCGCTCATGACCGCTTCCCATTTGGCGGCTGGGGATGTTCCGTGAGATTGGCCAAGTCCACCCGCGTCCGGCCAGTCTTGGGGATGTCTGCCTCGTCTGGGGATGTCGTGGGGATGTTGCCCTCCAACATCCCCATGCCTTCCGTGCTTTTCTTCCAATCAGTTGCGGACGATTTGGGGATGTTGGGGATTCTGGGGATGCTATTACCCGCCTCGCTACACACACGCGCGTGTGTGTCTCTCTCTGCCATTGGGGGACTTACACAAAAATCTCTCTCTACACGCGAAGGTACCCCTTCAACATCCCCAACATCCCCAAATAGTTTGTAATCCACTGTTTCATCAGGATTTAACTCATGGGGATGTCTGTCGGCAACATCCCCATGACATCCCCAAGATCCCCCATCCCCGGAGTCGGCGGTCGCGAGACCGTACATGGTCACGCCTTTATGCTTTGTTTCGCCGCCGATGCGCACCACGCGCCGGCCATCAAAGGAGCGGTCGCGGCAGTTCGTAAGGGCGTTTCCCAATCGGATTTGCTGTGAGCGCACCGAGCCGTCACCGCGCAGGCGCAGCATCAGTTCGCGCTCTTCGCAAAACTGGTTCAGCTCGCTGACTTTCTTGGGTTCTTCCCGGAAGGTCTCCCACCACGCCGCGGTGAATCCCCGCCAAGCCTGTCCCTCAACGTCGGCCGCTTCGTAGAGTTGGTCGAGGTTGGCGAGGAAGCCGGGAATTCCAGCAACCGTGAGGATGCCGCCCATGATCGCGGACCAGCGTTCAAACGAACCCAGGCGCGCACGATCAAGGGGCTTGCCGGCTACCATCCACGCTCGGATCAACGTCAGGATGGCTCCCACGAGTGCCGACCGGTTTTCCTTGGCCCAGGTTGTGATCTCGGGATGCTTGAAGGACGTGCGCTTCCACGGGCGATCCACACGCGGGTCGATGCGCAGCCGAATGCAACGGCGGGTGATTTCCAGGTGCAGATTGGGATTATTGGCGGTCATCATCCAAAGAGCATGGTTGGGAACCGAGGCCATGGCCGACTGGCCGAGCTTCCGGTCGGTCCAGCGGACGGACGTCAGTACCGAGGCCAGCGCCGACGAATACAATTGGCGGCGGTCGTTGGCGTTGTCCAGCAGTATGATGGGCCGTCCCTTCATTAATTCCGCAGTCACCATTTTGCGAACTTCATCCTCGCTTTCCGGCAACGTACGGGCCTCGCAAACGGCGCCGGTAGCCACGATGGAGATCAGGTTGGCCAGAAGTCCCTTGCCGGACCCCATGGTGGGCGCCTCGATCAAATGCATCGGAGTAGGCCCATCAACCATGCGCCTGATAAACGGCAGGATCATCGCGGCGGTCGCGTGGGCGCGGTCGGAGGCATCCACAAATGGGAAATCCACCAGCAGCTCGTCGAACAGGAGTTCGCGCGCGGCCGTGATCTCCTCCGCTGCCGGTTTGTCGGGAATGGTTTGCAGTTCGAGATTGAGGTCCGGCGACAACCAGACCCGGTCCTCGCCATGATAGCCTTCGTTCATAATCAACTCTCCTTTGTGGCCGAACACTGGGGTGCTGATAACGCCCTCCAGGATCGGCAGATGTAAATCGGGGTAAGCCAGCATGTCGCGCGCGGCATCTCGCGGTGGTGACGTCTCGACGACAGATTCCTCGCCGGATCGATGCCAATCGGCTGTTCGCGCCAGTAGCCCGAAGACCGCATCCTCGTCCATCTCGTCGATTTCCGGGCCAGATTCTCCTATGACAAGCCGCACCAGTTTTCCAGCACGATGGAACAGAAATGGGGTATGCGAATAAAGGCTGGCGCCGTGCTCGTTGGCGTGATGGACGGCGAACCAGGCATCGGACACGATCTGGCGCAACTGGCGGTCATTGATTTGAATCTTCGGGAGGATTGGTTGGCTGCCGGCTGGCGCATCGTCTCCGCGGGCACGATTCCGTCCGCCGCCATGCTTGCGGCGGGCATTGTCATCCAGCACGGCCACTTTCAACTGCTGGCGCAGGATGCTGACCGGCAACTTGGATTTCCCGCAACGCGCCTGAATCAGCCGGAGGTGGCGTTCCCGCTCAATTGAACCCATACCGCCGACCTCCTGGAGAATCGGCTTGAGAATGGCTTCCAGATGCTCCTCCGGCGTGTTGGAGTCGAGTTTCGCAATAGCCGTCTCCAACGGGGTTTCCGCGGCGGCCAGGATAGCTTCAAAATCGGCGGAGGTATTGCCGGTGGCAAAGAATTCGTTCACGTCGATCTTGGCGTCGGCCAGGAGAGCCTCGCCGCGCTCGATATCGCAGGCATCCCGGCCTTCCAGCAGTTTGCCCAGTTCGCGCGGGCCCAGGGCGGCATCGACTCCGAATCGATCCTTCACTTCCCGCCGGGCTCGCTGCTGCTTCTCACCCAGCGGCAGGACCGCCAGGCGTGTGAGAATGCCACGGGCGGCCAGAGTGCGTGCGGTACGCAGCGCGCCTTTGAGACCAGCCGCGGAGATCTCGTTGTCCTGGCAGACATAGACCGTTTTCACGCCCCGGAGTTTTGGCAGCAGGCGTTCCCAGTCCGCTTCGCGGATTTGCACAGTGACCGGCGACACGACCGGGAATCCGTGCTCCATCAGGGAAATGCAGTCCGTCACGCCCTCGGTGATGATCACGCGTTCCGGGCGCGTCAGCAGCACATCTTCGTTGTAGAGAACGTCGTTTTGGATGCAGGGAGCAACGTGATCATGGTCACGCTCGTTGCGGACGGCGAGCTTCTTGTACTTTGCCTTCTCCCACACCTGGTCTGGGGTCCAAGGCGTGCGGCGCCCGATCATGAATACGACGTGGCCCCGGCTCCAGTAGGGGAACACAACCCGGCCATCGAAAAAGGGGACAATGCCGTCCTGCGCCGTGGGGCGGAACGCGGATGTGGCCGTCAGTTCGCCCATGGTGAAGGCGCCAGGACCATCCATCAATGTGCGCGCCACGCTGGGCTCGCCATTATCGGCATAGCCGATCTTCAGGCGCGCAATCGTTTCATCGCCGATCCCATACTTCGTTCGGAACCAGGCGAGAACCTCCTCATTTCTCATCAACCGCTGGTGGTACGCTTCTGCCACAGCGGTCAGGGTCTCGCGGACACGGAGCGTGAGCCGGTAGCCTTCTTCGGCCTTCTCCGGATTTCCAGAAGCGAGTTTTGACAACGGCGGCAGCCCCAAACGCCCGGCCAGGAAATCCCGTGCAAGGCGGTGCGACTCCGGCATGCTGCCGGTCTGACCGCGCGTTACAACGCCGTGATGGACGAACTCGACAAGCTGAAGGACATCGCCGCCGAGGCCACAGCCCCAGCAATACCAGCATTGTTCATCCAGAGAGACGTGTAGCGACCGATGGGACTGGCTACGGTGGTTCGGGCAATCGCAGAACAGCTTCTCCCGAGACTCCTGTGTGATGCGGCCGCCGAGCAGCTCGCGGGCAATTTCGCCAATGTCCAAATCGGTGACCTGCCGGTAATAGGCATGGACGTCCACTTGGGGCGCAGTCACACTCGTCTCTCCGGATGGAGAAGGAAGGAGAGAAAGGTATTGCGGCGGTCCACCTGACGTTTGGCGACGCAGTTCTCGATGCCCCACCGGTCTCCAAGAAGGATCACGGACTCTTTTGCGCGCGTCACCGCGGTGTATAGAAGATTGCGGTGGTGCATGAAGGAATGCGATTTGTGGGCGATCACGACCGCGCAGGGGAATTCAGAGCCCTGCTGTTTGTGGATTGAAGTCGCATGGGCCAACTGTACGTTGCCAGCGGCATCGGAGCCGGTCTCAATCTCCACAGGCCGGCCATCGAAGTCGATGGTCAGGCCGCCGCCGGGACCGGCTTCCAGCACGATGCCCATTGCGCCGTTCATGACGCCCAGTTCGTAGTCGTTCTTCATCTGGATTACTTTGTCGCCGCAATACAGACGAGGCCGATGGCCGGGTTCCACGTCGGGCACATCGAACCCGAACAGTTTCTTCTGGAGCAACCGCTGAAGCTCAATATTCAGCTCGACGGTGCCGAGCGGACCTCTGTGCGTGGGCGTCAGAACTTGAACATCGCGGATCAGGTCGTAGCCGAGCCGCTCCTGAAGCACTTCCCCGAACAGAAGCAGCAGCATGCGCCGGACGTCTCCGGTATCGCTGAATTTATCGATGACGTACCACGGCCGCCGCGCGCCGTTCTTCATCTCGGCCGTCGGCCGCACTTCGCCCGACAGAATGGCGGTGGAGTTTTCCTTCAGCACACCGGCTTGGCGGATGATCCGAGTGAGGACCGTCGTGGGAATTGCGCGCGACTTCACAAGATCCCGGAGAATATTACCGGGCCCCACAGGCGGCAGTTGGTTGTGGTCCCCCACGAGGACCACGGCAGTTTTGGCGCGGTCGATGGCCTGAAACAGCCGCCAGGCGAGCGGCACGTCCACCATGGAGACCTCATCCACTACCAGGATGTCGGCATCAATTGGATTCAGTGCATCACGGGAATATGTGTGGCCGTTGAAGCCCAGCAGCCGGTGAATCGTGCTGGCCTCACGGCCAACAACCTGCTCGAGCCGCTTCGCAGCCTTCCCGGTGGGCGCCGCCAGCACCAGATTCAGCTCGAGGCTCTCGGCGCTGCTGGCGATGGTCGAGACCGCGTACGTCTTGCCGCTACCGGCGCCGCCGGTCATCAGCGAAATGGAATAGGAAAAGGCGTTCCTGACGGCTTCCCTCTGCTCCCGGTTCAGTTCGGGGCCCTCAGCATCGAGCAAGCCTTCCACGTCACCCACGGGATGCGGACTGGTCTGGCCGCCGGTCTTCAGCACTTCCGCCAACTCCCGCTCCATGCGGTGGATCTCCGGATCGGCTACCACCAAACGTTCGAAAGGTTGGCAGACCAGTGTGCCGTCACTAACGAGGGTTTCCAGGTGACCCTCGATCACTTCGCGGCTGTCGAGCGTGTCCATCACCAGCAGCGTGTTGGCGCGGTCCAGCAGATCCTCATACTCGACCCAGCAGTCGCCATCATCCAGCGCGTCGAGCACGGAATAGTGAATCCCGGCCCGAATCCGCGAAGGCAGATCCTTGGGCGTGCCCATCTTGCGGGCGATCTTGTCCACGCGTTTGAATCCAAAGCCGGAGATCTCGCGCATCAGCACGTACGGGTCGCGTTCGAGGATCGGCACCACCTGGCTGCCGAACCGCTCAACGAGTGTGGTGACCTGGTGATGTGTCAACCCGAACCGCGCCAGGTATGTCATGGCGGCATTGAAATCGCCGTTGGCGATCCAGATTCGCTGTAACGCCAGGATCGACTCCATCGGTGCCTTCGCGATCGCTGCCACCGCCTCGGGCCGAGTCCGGATCGCGGCATCGAAGCCAGCGCCAAAATGGTCGGCAATGAGCCGGGCTTTGGCGGGGCCGATGCCCTTCACGTCGGGATGGTTGGCCAGGAAATTGGCGAGGCCGTCGGCATCCATTTCGAGGTCGTACCCCAGCGCCTCAACGGTGAACTGGCGGCCGTACTTCGGATGATTGGCCCATTGACCTTCGAGAATCACAGCGTCGCTCGGCTTGGCGAACACCTTGCCGGCGAAATTCACCAGCGCGCCCTCCGACGTCCGGAGCCGTCCGGCGCTGAACGTCGGACCCGAGTAGAAGACCATCTCCACAATGCCGCGGAGGGAAGATCGTCCCTCCGCAGTTGCAGCCTTTGTCATGCATGCCTCGCGTGTGCGGCCAGCAGATACGCCTGCACGAACTGGCAGGCAGCCTGCCGGTTGGAGCAGAAGAACACCGGAATGCGGAAATCCAGGATGATCGCCAGCGCGCTCCCGAGCACCGCATTGGGATGGGCATCGCCGCGATACCGGTGGAGCAGAACATCGAGAACACCCGCTTCCACCACAACGCACGCCGCCCGGTAGCTCGCCAGCTTCCGCAACTCCGTCCGGAAGCGCTCCCGGTTGTGGATCACTGTGGATACGAAATCGTCAAGGCTCTTCCGCTCCACCGCGACGATGTTTTCCAAGCCCGCCACGGAGTAATCCCCGGCTGGCAGCGCACGCCGCATTGTGGCCGCCAGCCGGGAATCGAACGAGTATTCTTCCTGCTCCCGTGTGTCGACGATGATGGTAAGGAGTCCCGCGCTAGAACGGGACAAGGGCGTCGCCGGCCTCCTGCCGGAACTTCCCCGGTGTCCGGTCATTCTCGATGCGGCGATTGAAGAAGATGTTCTCGTTATCGCCCTTCGTCTTTTTGGTGACCTCAAGCTTCACGTCGAGCAGCTTCTTGAGGTGCTTCGGCAGATCGGAGACCTTGTCGAGATCGAGCCCGCACAGGTGCAGGTCGGTTTTCAGATACTTCAGCGTGTTGTGCGTGATGACGCTGTTGCGCCACATCAGGCGGTTGATGAACTTCGGCGCGATCACCCGCAACGTCCACTTCAGCATCGGATTGCCGGTGGTCTGAGCTTCGGTCAATTCCACCTTTTCCACGGTCACCTGGTACTTGCCATCCGGCACGCTCTCGAATTCGCCGCGTTCCTCCGGCTGCTCGCCGCGGAACTCGTCGTCAAACTGCGACAGATCAATTGCACGTTTACTCATCGTCTTCTTCTCCCTTTCGAAAGTCACTTCGCCGCCGGCGCCTTCGCGGGTGGGGCCGGCTTCTGGAACTCCACGGCGGCGCTGAAGGCCTCGCGGAATTTGCTGAAATCGAGATCGAGGGCCGCGGGCAGCCTGCCCGTGCGGTCGCCGGCCTCGTAGTACAAGCTGGGCTTGGTGCGGATCACGCGCCGAAACTCTGTCTCGCCTTCCTGTTTCTTGACCTCCTCCAGGCAACAGTACAGGACCATGTCCACCATGCCCAGCACGATCTTGCGGGCCTTGTCGGGAAGCGTGGGCACGACGCGTGAGTACTTCTCGGTACGCGTATCCACCTCGATTTCCTTGGCGTGTGAGATGAGGAACAGGCCGTAGGGCAGAAAGGCGAGCTTATTGAGCACGCGCTGGAATTCGTTGTTGATGAGCGCGTACCCTTTCCCGTAGCCCATGTCGGACTCGTGCTCGATCCCGTGCTTTTTCACCACGTAATCGATGCAGAACTTGTACGCATTGTCGATGGTGTCGATAATGATGGTCTTGAACGGATGATTGCCCTCGGCGATCTCCTTGCATGCGTTCAGCAGGTCGTCCCAGGACAGGATCGGCGCCTGGTAAACGTCGAGCGCGTTTAACCCCGGCTCGGTGGCCAGGAACAATGCGCCGTCGGCCTGGGCGCATGTGCTGGTCTTGCCGATTTTCGTCGGTCCGTACCACAAGACGGTCAGGTCCGCCTGGCTGGGCTTCGGCGGCGTTTTGGCGGTTGGAAGAATAGACATGGTCGGTTTGGTCTCCTTTTCAAAAAACTGGTTCAATGGACTTGTCCGGCACGACCCGCAATTCTTCGTTGGGCGGGACGCGCTGGTAGAAGTTCTCAATCACGTTGGGGTTGCCGTTGGACCGGCAGAGCGGGAAGTACGCGCAAGGCCGCTGATAGTTGAAGCAGAAGGCCGTGTTCTGGTAGAAGACCCCGCGGCGCCGCGCATCGAGGAACGCCTGGGTGAGCTCCCAGAGTTCGCTGCGGAGGATCTCAAACCGGTCGCGAGACAGATACAGCATCTCCCGGTGGAACATCTCGGGGTCGGTGTACTTCTCCGCGAGCCGCTGCTGGAATTCTTCGTCCGACTCGGCCAGTTTCCGTTTCGCCGTGGTTTTGCCGGTTTTGGATTTCGCCAGCAACTCGGCGCGCCGGGCATGGAATTCCTCTTCCGTTTCGCCCTTTCCCTGCTGGAGCTTGGCCTTTACCAGCACGTTGTAAAGGATGCCGGTGATGGGGAGGCCCATCGTCTGCTCGATGTAATGGGCATAGATGGTGATCTGGAAATCGGTCCAGAGCTTCTCCAGGTAGTCGCCGTCGATCTGCGCCGCCGTTTTGTGCTCCAGGATGAAATACTCGCCGCCGATGCGGACGATGCCGTCGACCTTGCCGGCAAGAAGGAAGCTGCGCGAGGCAGTTCCGGTGGCCGGATTGACGATGGGGCCCTCGAAGTTCTTCTCCAGCGCGACAATTTCGAAGTCGTCTGCCGCGTAACGCGAGTCGTACGCAGTCATCATCGCGGTGGCGAGATGCCAGTCGCGGTGCTGGTTCTCATCCTGGAGCCGTTTGGCGCAAAGCCGGTCAACGAGGGCGAGCACCTCCACTAAGTCGCGGCGCTGGTGCCACGCCTGAAGGCATTCGTGAGCGATCGAGCCGAAGTGCAAATTCCTGTCGCGCGCCAGCGGAACAAGCTGCTGGAGGTAGCGCCAGTCCACCGCTTTGCGGCAGTTCCGGAATAGCGACCACATCGTGTAAGTGGAGAGCATGGGAGCGGTCATACAGCCTCGCCGATACTGGGGAACCGTTCCGGCGCCGGGCCATCGGACTTCCAGAAAAGCTTTCTCAGCGGCCGGTTCTCGCGGTAGAACAGCCAGGATTTGAAGAACAGGGCTATGATTTCGAACTGCGGCAACTTCGCTTTCGCGCGCCGGTCGGTGAGCAGGCGCTCTCGCAGGTGGTAGACAGGGTTATCCTGCTGCATGTTGATCCCGTGCGCCAGTTCATCGAAGAAACGTTCCGCCAGCGTGGGGCTCTGCGCCGCGAAAACGTAGTAGCAGAAGCCGATGATACGGGGAGCCGCGATCTTCCTGCCCAACAGGCGGGCCTGGGCCACCGCCGGTTCGAGATTTGGAAGGGTACTGGCCGCGTCGACGATCTGCGTCTTCGTCGGCTGGCAACGCGGGTCGTTCATGTGCTGGATGCCGTGCCGTTTGTGAAGGATGATCATGGCCGCCACCGCGCACGCACACGCGGCGTTCTGCGCGCCTTCGATCTGGGCAATGTGCCCAGCCGTTCGGGGACGGTGGATGTCGATGGTGCGCATCACCTTTGGCGGCAGGCCAAAGATTACGTCGCTTTCAAAGGAGACTCCGGCTTCGATGCATGCCTTAAGCCGGTGCTGGCCATCGATCAGACATCCCGCGGAATCGAAGCGAATAGCGTCGCCGTTATATTCCCAGCGCTCCTCCAGCATGTCGAGGGCGTAGCCGATTACGATGTCATCGCTCAGAGGCCGATTCCGGACGTTCTGCTCAAGCCACTGCTTGGCTGTCTCCGGGGTGATCCGCATGGTGACCGCCCTTGAGGGCCGGGCCGGCGGCGTGTTCAGTGTGGGAGCGGACGGTTTCCGCTCGTCTTGCTTCGGTTGCACATAGTTTAAGGAATTCACTTGCTTTCTCCAGTGAGTTGATGATGGTTTCCGGGTTGTGCCCGGAAGTTAACTGCTGAGCGAGGTCCACCGCGGTGAGGCCACATTCGTTCACCTGCCGCGCGGCAACTACGATCCGCTCCAGCCAGTTGACAATGGCGGTGTCGCCGGGGCTTGCATTTGGGACCGTATTTCGGCGCTTTGCACGGGCTTTCCGTTTCTTTTTGCCGATGGCCGAGGCATCCTGCTGATACACCACGCCGTCGCGCTTGACCGTGCGCCGCGGCTCATCTAGCAACCGGTTGCTAGATATGAGGTCGTGCCGGATGCGGCGGACCCATTCGCGACTGCATCCGACGTGACGTGCCACCGCGTAATCGGAATGCCCTTTGCACTTCGGGTGCAGGAGTGCCGACTCGGCCGCTCTCTGCTTGTCGTGACAGGTGCGTCGCAGCCCGTTGGATTTGTTGGCGCTGAAACTGTACCACTGCGCCTCTTCAAGGGTGCCCTGCCGGATCTCGCATTCGACTGCGTCGAGGCCGGCGGCGTAGGCGGCTTTGATGCGGTGGAAGCCATCGGCAAGCCAGTAGTGCTCGCCATCGTAGAAGACTGTCACCGGTGGAAACCTGGCGCCTGCGTTCATGGCGTCGGTGTAGTCTTCAATGGCGTCAAAATCGAGCGCGGCCCTGGGCTGCGTGCCGCCATCCAGCCTGAGGTTGGCGATCGGTATGGACTCGCTGGGCTTCATCGGGAGCCTCCCGGCGTGAAGTAGGCGGGGCTGATGCCGGCTTCCAGAAAGGCCGTGCGGATCCGGGCGATTCGGTCGTACACCACAGATTTCGTCGTGCACAGATTTCGGCTGGCTTCGGTCGGCGAACCACAGCGCAATGCGAGAACGGTTTCCCGGAGTGGAGCCGGCAGGGTCTCGGTCACTTTGGCGACATCCAGCCAGAAGTTCTGGCGCTCGCACGGCGGAGGCGGAACAGGCGCGCTGTAGGTGTGGCTGTCGGAATCGTGCGTTGTGGAGATGTCACCGTCCTCGACCAGTTCGGGTTTCCCCAAGTGGAGACGGCGCTGTGCCAGGCGGTAGCGAAAGATCGAAGCGATCTCCCTATCCAGCACGCGGCAGGCGAAAGTGCGAATGGAGGCCCGGCCTTCGTCAAATCTGGGGAACCGGACATAGAGGGCCAGTAAAAGCTGCGCCTCAATATCTTCCCGGTCGTATGGGGCGAGGCCGCACTGGCCGATTGCCGCTCTCGCCTTCAGCCGGCACAGTTCGTTGGCTGCAGGGAGGATGTCTTCAAAGCCCAAGTCGCTCACGGCCGCCCTCCCTGTCCGCGGGTTGCAGCCATCTCGATTTCCATGGAGAACGGAAGGCCGTGACGGATTTCCAGCACCCGGATCTCGCCGGCATCAACTGCCCGTGTGTACTCGAATAGCTCGGCGACCTGCCGCTTCAGTTCGAAATCGGGAGTGCGGGTGGACGTTATGGCGGACTCGGCGCCGAACTTAACATCGCGGATCGGGACAGCCGAGTCGAGAACGATTTCGCCGCCGCGGATTTGGAGGTATTCGAAGCGGCCGAAGCCCACGTCCTGCATCCGGTTGACAAACTGGCGCTCGGAAGGGAGCAGGTCACTGGTGAAACACGGCCTGGTCGCGATCATCGGCCGGCCTCCGTGATCGCCTCGCCGCCGGTGGGCCGGCTGTTCAGCCACTCATGAACGTCGGACGGGGCGTAACGGACCCGTTGTCCGACCTTCCGGTAACGCGGGCCTCGGCCAATGGTGCGCCAGAACCGCAACTTGCCGATCGAGACCCGAATCAGCCGGGAGAGTTCTTTCTCGTCAATCAGGATTTCTAAGGAGTTTTCGCTCATTTTGCCTTGCCCTCCCGCACCGTATGCGGTTGGTACAAGGCAATAATCAGCGATGATTACGGGGGTGAATCAATGGGGGCGATAGGGGTGAAAATGGGGGCGCTTCGATCTCATGCCTAACGCTTGGCAGGTGCGCCTGGGCCGGCATGCAGGTATGCCTCAATCTTCTTCGATTTCGAGGACGAGTCGGGCAGTTCGCCCTTGCGCCACCGTTTGAAATCGCGGTAATCGAGACTGAGCGCAACCACCATTTCCTTGATCGTCATTGCGTGCCGGGCGAGGAACGCCTTGATACGAGCGTCCCGCTCCGGCACCGGTGTCACGGGGATCTCCGCACCGCCGTCGGCACTGAGCGGATGTACTGCGGCAAGTTGTCCCGCTTCATCAGCGCCGAGATGCTCCTCAAGAGCGTGGAAGCGCACATGATGGCGGGAAAGCGTTTCATGCACTTCCAGATCTTTACGGCGTGTAGTCGGCGACAAGACGATGAAGTTCTCGCGGAGTTCATTCACCAACCGGTTGAGGGATTGCCGGAAGCGCACCTGCTCGGAGTGCGCCATCAGGACCACCTGCTGGTCAATGCCGTAACCTGCGGATAACAGGCCGATTCCCCAGGCTCCGTGGTCACGCAAAACGGGCGTCTGCGACCGAAAGCCCAATTTCGGCGCAATCGCTTTGGACAGCGCGGCCATATCCACGGTGTGAAGGACCGCGTCGGCCGCTTCGATGCGGATATCGCTTCTCCTGTCCCAGGGATGGCGGCAGACGGCCACGATCTCACCGCCACCGCAATCGATGATCTCTCGGGAGCACCCTGGCACCCGGCAATCCAGACACGGCAACGCCGCGCCCATCATGTCCGTCGGCCGCAGGAACGGCTGGATTACCGGGAAATCCTGCCCGGCGTACTGGCGCCAGTGCGCCGAAGTCGCGAGCAGACCGGGTATGTTTTCAAAAGCCTGCCATAACCGGGTCAGTTTCCTCATCTTCGACCCTCTTGCCCAACAGAACGAATCCCTGTTCGCGCAACCACTGCTCGATCAGGGCCACTGCTTCTCCGCGTCCGAACGTGGCCGTGTTCGGCGGCTTGATGGAGACCAGCCGGGGCTTATCGATACCGGCCAGTTTTACCTCAAATACCGCTTTGCGGATTACCGGCTCTTGCGGAATTGCCATACCGCGCACGGCGAACGCCAGGAACAGGTCCGCGCCCCGGTCGGTCTCGATATGCTTGAACGCGCCGCCCCAGTCAAACTGGATCTCGCGGAGTTTGATCCACTCCAGCCCGTCAACGCCGCGGCAATTGAGAGCGTCCCTCCCTCGTTCCTTCAATGGGTCCAGCGTGTACTTCTGCGAGAACTGGAATCGCCCTTCATCGCCGAACAGGTGTTTGCCGAACGCGCTCACATACAGCCGGATTTCGCCCACCGTTGAGGCATGAACCCGAAGTTCGTTGGACACCAGATCGTATACGACGATGTCGGTCTTCTCTGGACGGTAGACCAGGGCCGACGATTCGCGCCCCTTTCTCTCCCTCTCCCGTTTACACGGCAGACCGTGGTCGACGGCGAACCTCGCTTCGCCGCCGGGGATGTTCCGGCCAATATTGCAGCCTGGCCCGCGCTTGTGATTCTGAAACCACAAGTCGAGCTCGGCTTCGAGCGGGGCCAAATCCTTGTCCAGCACGTCGGCCTGAACCGGTGCTTCCGGATTCGCAGCGGGGAAGTGCTCGAACTTCAGCTTCTTCTGAAAGAGATCATCCCGCCCCAGCCTCTGTAACGCCTTCGGCGCTCTCAGCCAGATGCGCAGCGCGAGATCGATAGGAGTGATGCCGCCATCGCCGGCATCGACGCCGTTCAAACTCGCGACCTCCAACAGATCGTCGATCCGTTCAGGGACGCCCACGCTCCCGATGACGTGCAACGCCTCGATCAGTTCCGGTGGCGTCTCCTCGTCGCTGGCAAGCAGCACCTTCGATAACGCTCGATAGTCTGGCTCTTCTCCCCGGGCCGGCAGCGGACAACCCCGCGCTTCGAAGTATTCGCGATACTGCGAAAACAATTCGCCCAAATTGGCCGCATCGATGGTTCTTAAGATGTCCAGGCGGCCAAAGCTCTTCAAATTCGCTATTTGAGGCAAGTAATGGCTCCTTCCGCACGACGGGCAGGTCGAATGGGATCAAAACAGCGTGAGCAGCGTGTCCTGAAGTACAATGTGACCCGATTATAGCAGGAATAGGCGAACAAAAAGCAAATACTATTTAGTACGAATAGTACTACCCAGGCAATCGCGCCACAGCCGCCTCTGCTGGTCCCACTCCACCGCGCCCACCACTTCCCGCAGTTGGCGCTCCGGCGGGACCGGAGCCGCCGGAAAGAGGAGTTCCTCCTGGATGTCCGGGGCCAGATTCGACAAATTCATGATCTGCGTCATCCGTGCGCGGCTGACGTACCCCAGTCGGGCGATGTCGGCGTAGTCCCGCAACTCTCCGCGATCCACCAAGCCCTGATACTTGACCGCGAGTGCCATCAACCTGGTGACCCTCGGCGTCCGTGGGGATTCCGCTGGCCGCGCCACCGGTCCCGCACCCGTTTTTCCACTCGACCGGCGGGGCAGATCCAGCATGACCTCGACCTCCATCGCCGGAACGGTGGGCTTCCTGTTTCGTCTCATTCGACCTTCCTTCCGGAGCACAATTCCCGCATGCCCTGCGAGCGGAACGCGACGGTGACCTTGCCACTGCGGCCGTCGTAGCCGACTCGTTCCACCAGCAGGTTCACCATTCGGGCCTGCTGATACGTCCGCAGCGAGTTCCACACCGGTTCGAACCGTTCGAGTGCGGCCAGGATATCCGTGGCATCCAGCGGGTCATCCTTCAACGCCTCGAGCTCGACTCGGATCGCGGTGAGACGGTCTTCGATGGCCTGGACCTCCTTATGCACTTCCACCAGCCGATCGAATCGCGCCGCCGCACCGTCTTCTTCGCCACTCACGGTCGCGGCGCAAGCCATCTCCATGTTCAGCCGCCGGAGCTGCGCGCGGCCGGCTGCTTCGTCCTTGTTCAGTTGCTCGATTCGCGCGGCGACCTGGGCTCGCGCCTGTTCTACGGTTCTCCGGGCAATCTGCGGATCGCTGCCCAGTTTGCGGATGCTTTCGATGACCGCCGTCTCGATTGCTGGTGCTCCGACCGACTTCGTCTCGCAGGTGTTCCAGCCCCGCTGCTGGGCGTTGTAGCAGACGTAGTATCGGTACCGCTTCGATCCGCGCATCGTGTAGGTGTGGATCATCGGCGCGCCGCAGGGAACGCAGAACACCAGCCCGTGGAGCAGCGCACCGTACTTGTTCCGGGTGCGGTCGCGGCGCGCGGTCCCGTTGCGGCCGAGCAGCTTTTGAACCCGTTCCCACGTCTTCACGTCGACGATCCCGTCCTGCTCTCCGGCGTAGATCGTACCTTTGTGATCGACCTTCCCGGCGTAGATCACGTTGGTCAGCAAGCCGTACAGGCGGTTTTTGGTGAAGGGCTTGCCACCGTGCGCGCGGCCCTCCGCCGACCGCCAGCTTTTGGTGCACCAGTCGCGCCGCCGGAGTTCCTCTACAACCGCGATGGCGGCCTGGTGCTCAAGGTAAAGGTCGAAGATCGTCCGGACGCGCTCAGCCTCGGTGGCGTTGACGATCAGGCGCCCGCCGCGTGGGTCGATGTCATAACCAAGGATCGGATGCCCGCCGATCCATTTGCCCTTTTTCCTCGCCGCCGACTGCTTGTCGCGCGTGCGCTCAGAAATGATCTCGCGTTCAAACTGCGCGAAGGAGAGGAGGATGTTGAGCGTCAGCCGCCCCAGCGAGTTGGTGGTGTTGAACTGCTGGGTGACCGACACGAAGCTCACGCCGCGCTTGTCGAACACTTCGATGATGCGCGCGAAGTCCATGAGCGACCGGCTGAGGCGATCAACCTTGTAGACCACCACGCAGTCCACTTTGGCGGCCTCGATATCCACCAGGAGCTTCTTCAGCGCGGGCCGATCCATGTTGCCGCCGGTGTAGCCACCGTCGTCGTAGTGGGCCGGCAGCAACTGCCAGCCTTCGTGGCGTTGGCTCAGGATGTACGCCTCGCCTGCCTCGCGCTGCGCGTCGAGCGAGTTGAACTCCTGCTGGAGGCCTTCGTCGGTGGACTTCCGGGTGTAGATCGCGCAGCGGATCGGTTTGGCGACCGGGTCCGCACCGTTGCCGTTGGCCTTGCCGTTACCGTTTCTCATCGGCGTTCCCGCTCCCAACGGGCAGGTGGAAGAAGAGGTAGCCATTCCACTTGGTCCCGGTGATCTCCTTCGCAATCGCGCTGAGCGACCGGTAGCGCTGCCCGTTGTAGCTGAACCCGTCCTCACAGACCTTCACGATGATCTGCTGGCCTTTGTACTCGCGCTCCAGGACCGTGCCGGGGAGCGGTCGCCGCGGGTCCGCGTCCGGCGTGATCTTGTCCTGCACGCACCGGTGGCCGGCTGTATCGAAGTCGAATCCTTTCGGCGCGCGAATCCGAAGGTCGCCATCGTTGGCGATCTCCAGCGCGCGCTGGCGGGCGCGTTCCGACAGCCCACCCTCGGCGTCGGCCTGGAGCCGCCATGCGATACGCCGGAAGAGAAACTGCTTATGGTTGGACCGCGACTCCTCGCCGAACACCTCGCGGTACCGCCCGCGCAACTCCCTCACCGTCATCCGCCGGAGCGCTTCAATCTGCGCTTGAATCTGAATCTGCAAATCCTTCTCCTTTCTCGGAGGCGTTAACCTCGTGTCCATGAGGGCTCGCTTCGGCGGTGGTATCAAGTAGATTTTTGCGGCGGTTATCGCGGTACCGGAGGTAGCCGTCGGCCAGGATCGCGGCGATGCTGTCCAGGTCCTCCAGGAACTCTTCGTCGTGGTCGCTCACGCGTCATCTCCCTGGCGAGAGCCGCCTGGCGTGCGGCTGTGGGAGACGGAAGGCGCGGGACTGAAAGGCGCTGCTGTGTCCCGGCGTTCTGCCGGCGCCCACAGCGATGTCCGCCTTGCGGTAGTCCCGCCGTCTGGTGAAGTCAGGAGCGGCTGCGAACCGCCCTCACTGGAAATATACGCGAAACGTTCGAAAAACGTCCGGTTGCAGAGCAATCTGAACTACGGCGTTAACCGCGCGGCCCTTCTCCGACGGCCACCGGAGAATTTTCGCGGAAAAGGGCGCCGCGCAACCGGCGCAGGCCACTCACCATTATTCTCCGCGACGGTGTACACCACTCTCGCGGAGCCGTAAGTGTTTGGCTATGTAGAGGAAACGACGCGACGTTCAGGCGGGCACACGAAGGGCGATGACGTTAACAGGTGGGGAAGACAAATCCGAGCAAAAATAGTTTGGCTCCTCAGGTAGGACTCGAACCTACAACCCTTCGGTTAACAGCCGAATGC
>VFSW01000336.1_pt1 | contig 67461 bp, 56 predicted proteins | sample 5358111 | NCBI WGS metagenome assembly VFSW01 (sample SAMN11554181, study PRJNA540505) | mine drainage metagenome | isolation source: sediment from site ElyBrook_90M | place: USA: Ely Copper Mine, Vershire, VT | collected 2017
TTTCCATCAATAAATCGCCTGCAGTGGCACAAGTGCTAGGTTATACAAAAATTTTCTCTACGTACAATTACTATAGCGAAAAAAGGTTACGAGAATAAATAAATATATGCTCTGAATCAGCGTACGGAAATGAACAAAGCAGAACTCAAAAAATTTAGTGAACCAATTACAACGAAAGAATACATTTGGAAGGACTATTAAATCTAAATGCGGCTGATCATTACAAATAGCTCCGTTGTCAACTCTAGAGGAAAACATAGCCAGACAACACTTCTGACATGCAGAGCTGAGCGCGTCAAAACAGGATTTCGCAATGCTTCTAAGCACCTAACGACATTGAAAGTTGTATCAGTGAATATGATAACAATTTACTAGATCCAATTACCGGGTTTAGTTTCCGGTTAAGTACAGCTTCTTCGCCGGAGAAATCATCGCCGAAATTCCACCATATTTAATCAAATCCCGAATTTCTACGAGATCGTTAAGAAATCTACTGCGATACTACGCACAAAGCTGGAAGGCCGGAATTCATCCCATCCTGAGGGCTGGAAAGTCACATCGATAATAATACCTACAAGGTATTTTTCGACAGAGTGGACAATGGTTGCATGAAAAATAAAGATGCTCGATCGCCTTTTTAATTTCGCCCCTCATCTTTGCAGTCCCCTAAAAAACATATGCCAGAGATATGAGAACGAGTAAGCACAGCGAAAGATTGTGGGAGGGTAGGAGAGAAGTTTCTCCTACCCTCCCATATCTAAAGACAAATAAGATCTCCCGAGGAACGAGCCCGATTCAATCGGCCACATCGCTCGAGTACCCTTGATCACTAAGCTCGATGATTGATGGCGACGTACTTCAAGTCGAGGTACTCCTCAATGCCTTCAAAGCCACCCTCTCGACCAAAACCAGAGTCCTTTACTCCACCAAATGGGGCCGCAGCATTCGAAACTAGGCCTTGATTGAGGCCAACCATTCCGGTCTTTAGCGCCTCAATCACGCGCAACCCGCGCGACAGGTTGTTGGTGAAGACGTATGCTACGAGGCCATATTCGGTTCCGTTGGCAAGCTCAATAGCCTCGGCTTCATCGTTAAAGGTGACTATCGACGCAACAGGTCCAAATATTTCATTCTTCGAGATGGCGCTATTTGACGAAGTCCCAACTATCACCGTTGGTTCAAAGAAGTAGCCATCATCGAGATTCGCTCGCCCACCCGTCAAGATGGCAGCTCCATTTGCCACAGCATCAGAGACAAGGGAGGTTACTTTATCGATCGCAGCTTGATCGATCAACGGTCCAACGTTAGTATCAGCCTCGGTTCCGCGGCCTACGTTGAGGTGTGACATTCTGTCAGCTAATTTCTCAGAAAATTCGCTTGCAATCTTTGAATCGACCAGGAAGCGATTAGCTGAGGTGCAGGCTTCGCCCATATTACGCATCTTTGCAATCATCGCCTGACCAACGGCTAAGTCAATATCAGCGTCGTCGAAGACGATAAAGGGCGCGTTACCTCCGAGCTCCATTGATACGCGAAGTAGCCTTCTCCCCGCCCTCTCAGCAAGGATCTTTCCAACTTCGGTAGAGCCGGTAAACGATACCTTACGTAGGCGATCATCGTTCATTAGTGCTTCAGAGACGCCAGCGGGGTCGCTCGTTGTGATGATATTTACAACACCGGCTGGCAGTCCAGCCTCTTCAAGGATCGACGCTAGCGCCAAAGAACAAAGTGGAGTTTGCTCGGCAGGTTTGAGTACTACCGTCGCCCCAGCAGCTAGGGCTGGTCCCATCTTTCTGGTCGCCATAGCCAACGGGAAGTTCCAAGGGGTGATCATATAAGCCACACCCACGGGTTGCTTCATCGTCAGGACGCGCGAATTTCCATCAGGTGCGACATAAAAGCGACCATCGATTCGAACCGCCTCTTCTGCAAACCATCGAAAAAAATCAGCGGCGTACGCTACTTCGCCTCGAGCTTCGGCCAGAGGCTTACCCATCTCGAGGGTCATGATCAAAGCCAATTCTTCACTTCGGGCCATGATTATCTCATATGCCCTTCGGATTATCTCTGCTCGATACCGTGGTGGCGTTGCGGCCCATGCTTCAAAGGCTCCATGGGCAGCATCAAGAGCCGCTAATGCATCCTCGATCGATGCGTCTGCAACCTCGCAAAGGGGGCTTCTAGTGGAAGGGTCTTCGACTGAAAAGGTCTTGCCTCCCACAGCGTCAACCCATTTGCCTCCGATAAAAAGGCCCTTGCCAACTTTAGCAACAGCTTCTACTTCACCTAGGGCCATGAAAACCTCCAAAAACAACTTCCCATACCAATTTAATAAAGAAAGAGCAGGTCAATCAAGGATGTCCTCAATTGACGACACCTTCAAATTAGTGTTAGTTTACAATAAAACTACCAACTGGGTAAATACTGTACAATTCGAAATTCAAGCACCCTTGGCCTTGACATCAGCCTCAAGGTCACAAAATACGGTTTTACCTGCCTGCTTACGCTTTATCTAGCTCGTAATATCTTTGGTCGATAGGCGAGCCCAGGAGACGAGATAGGTAACCGCCATCCATCCAAGCTGCTCATATAGATCCTTCAATACATTTGCGTAGACGATAGGACTACGAAAGATGTCATTGCTAGCAGAGAAGTAGTTGGAAAGCATTAGAGGCGCAAAGTGCACGAGCTGAGGGATGTTATTCAGAATCTCCAAGATTACGACGATGCCGAATGAGATCGATGCTGCACCAATTGCAGAGTCTGTCAAGGTAGACGCCATTATTCCTAGTCCAACGATTGACATCACCGACAGAATCTCAACTAGCGCCACCCCATAAAGACGAGCGACCCCATCGATATAGGAGACCGTGGTTCCTGACAAAGTAGTAACGTTACCGACTGGAAATAGGATCGCTCCCACAATCAACCCGACCGTCGCCATAAAGATAATCGCGGCGAATGCGTACGTAGATAGGGCTAGGGCCTTGACCACAAGAAGGCGAAGCCGCGATATTGGTGATATCAATAGGTATCGAAGAGTTCCATAAGCTGCCTCTTGAGCGAAGGCCTCACCAGCTGCGACTGAAATTACTAATGGAATGATAACAATCTGAGCAGTCGTTATCGCCGACACGCCAAGAAAAACCCCATTATGTGAGATCTGATCCAAAAAAGGGTTGCCCCCTCCTCCGCCTCGCCCGTTACCAAACGTAGCAACAACGATCCCGAGTAGAAGCGCAATCGCGCCTAGAACAAAAAAGCTGATGGCGGTCCTACGACGGAAGAAGATAAAACGAAGTTCTTCAATATACATCGCTGCGAGCTCCTGTCAGTGAAACGAACGCTTCCTCTAAGGTCGGACGTTCTTGGTGAAGCTCATAAAGTTCAAAGCCGGCACCTATAACCGCTTTGGCAACAACCTCAGGGGCGACGACTGAGGGGTCAACTTGGATTGCATCCGATTCGCCAGTCGATGAATTCGAGGCAACAACTGCACCGAACTGCTCACTCAATAACAAAGCCACCCTGGCATTGTCAGAAGTCTTCACGCTGACACGAGTAGGCATTTGTGCTCGGAGCGAGTCGAGTTCTCCCTGGAAGAGGAGGTTGCCGTGCTGAACTACAGCCACGTGACTGCAGAGCTGCTCGATCTCGAAGAGAATGTGAGATGAGATGAAGATGGTGGAGCCTTCGCTTGCGAGTTCAGTTATCAGCTCACGCATCTCAACGATACCTTGGGGATCCATGCCATTTGTTGGTTCGTCAAGTATCAGCAATTGACGCGGAAAGAGGAGCGCATTCGCTAACGAAAGTCTCTGCTTCATACCAAGCGACAATGCTTTGGAACGTCGATCTGCAACCTTATCTAGTCCAACTCTAGCAAGAGCAGCAGAGATATCTGGGTTGCGTTGATCCTTGGGACGCGAGTACCTGGAGTGATTCGCCATTCGCTCGAGATAGCGACGAGGAGAGAGCGAAGGATACAATCCTGGCCCTTCCACGACGGCTCCTACTTTGGGCAGAACAGACTCGATCTTCTTTGGAATTTCTTCACCGAAGACTCGGATCTCTCCAGACGTTGGCGAAATTAGACCAAGGATCATGCGAATAGTCGTGGTTTTACCAGAACCATTCGGACCAAGGAAGCCAAAGATGGACCCCTCTGGAACCTCAAGGTCAATTCCATTCACGACTTTGCTGCCACCATAGCTCTTTGTGAGGCTCCGACACTCAATTAAGTTCAACTCTTCGCCACCGTTCAAACCGCCCTAAATCGCAGCGAGCTCACTGTAAAGTGAGCTCGCTGCACCATTTTCTTTCTAGATCACTTTCGCGAGGCTAGTCGCAATATTCAGACCTGCACTCACTAGGCAATAGCGCTTAGCAGCGTCGACGGAGCGACTTCACCGGCGGCGTATGATCCGTTCACCCCGATGAAGATCGATCCGAATGAGAGACTTACCACATACCCCTTACCAAGAGAAGTCGTAGCCGCTGTACCGAACTTGGAGAGCATCGACAACTCCTTTTGCAAGTTGGCCGACGGTGCCGTGGTCGAGGCGTGCACCACTATCGAGGAGAAACCTTGGCCTACGTGGGTAACTGAAGCCTTCGTTCCAGTTGAAGTTGGGGTCATCGGCGTAGTAGCAGTCGACGATTGACTCTTTAGCGCGATTGGCTTTTGAATCATCGACGAGGTAGGTACGAATGAAAAGACGGAAGCCGCTGGCTTGGTAAATGACAATTGGCTATAGCTAATGGCCAGAGCCTGGCCAGAAGTGGTGTTGATTGCGGCACCTAGAGGATCAAAGTTATTTGCATCTACGGACAACGTTATCGAAGTAATGAGCGACTTCGGGTCATTAGGTGAGATTACCAAAGTGTAGGTAGCCTCGCCTGCTACGTATGCGTTTGAGGAAACGGATACGGTGGTTCCCGACGGGAGCTTATTCAAGAAGGTCGACACAACCGTAGCTGGCGTCACCTTAGGGGAAGACTTATAGGTCGTAGGAGCACCCGTAGAAGACGAACCACTAGGCGCCTGAATTTCGGTCGCTACATTGGTCGTAGAATCATAGATCCATGCTCCACTTGGCGATGTGTAGAGATTCACCTCACCATTTGAAAGGGGAACTTGCACTCTGGCATGAGACGATCCGTCCAACCAGTAGTTGTACGAAGTCGTACCAGTTAATGCACTGATTGCGAGCGACGAGAGCGAACTCGAAGAACTCGGGATAGCTGCCGTGAGCGCGGCAGATGGTATCCCAGTGTTGGAGACCACTTGAATTGTTCCAGAGTAGATCGGAGTATTTGCTCCGAGAACTTTCGTAAGAAGGGTCGTCGCCGAGATCGACGGAAGATTGGGAACCTGTGCTGACGCCAAAGATGGATAGATCGAAGCTGTGGCAATGGATCCTCCGACGAGCGCGATCGGGAGCACCAACCTCTTCATATAGGAACTTTTCATACTAAACCTCTCAAAACTTCAGTGAGTAGAAATCTAAAAATCTCAATCGCTGGTAACTGTCATTTATGTACAACGCAATAAACTTGAATCTACTCCTCATCGGAGTATTATCTCCATCACTTCAAAGACTCCCATGAACTTCTCAGCTCACCCTCATCTTGGAGGCAGGAATCAATCAAGCCGGAGAGACACTCCCAGTGCGCTTCTGCGATTACCTCTATACTTTAAAAATAGGCGACTCGGCGCTGTAGCAATTGTTACACTAACCACAGCTTCTACTATACATGCTGCCTTGGTTATGGTGAAAATACCCGATACACAAGGAAAAATGTCTCTCCTAATCATGGAGCAAATTAAAGCACAATCTATGAAGTCGTTGATAATCGATCGTGCAAAAAACAAATCCAACTCAATTTCAAAGCGTCATATTGACTTTTACTTGCAATTCCCCACGTTACCTGCCAAAATATAAGCACGGCAATTTTGTGGGTGTACAACGGTCAGGTAATTACCTGCGCGCGGTACGGCCAGGTGTCCAACCTGCCCTTGGAGCAACGGAGTGCCAAGGGCGCAATATATTCGCTATAAATTTAGAACATTTGGATTCTCAGAGAGACCACGAAATAGTGAGGAGTAGGCACCTAACATTCGATTGCATTGTTTCAGGCGCATTGAAATAGCCGACAAGTTGATGAAGTTCCTCAGGAACGAAAATTCAAATTTATTAGGCGAAAAGCGTCATCGGGCAGTCAGATCGATCACTTGAGCAAGCTTTTAGCGGAACTGTTGTGACAAAAGGTGCAAGTAATAAGAGGTCAAGAAATTTTGAAAAAGTGGCTACGGCATAGTTAGCTAGACGAATGAAGTGAAAACTCCCATCAGTGCGTCTGATTCTACGCTAGTTCTCAATAAAAAACGAGTATATCTTGGGTCCTAGCTGGGAAAATCAGCTTGGCGCCAAGAGTTCAGTTTTTAGTTAGAGGGCTTTTAAGACGATTCACTCCACGGTGCTAGCCCGACAACTCGATCAAAAGATCGTGATCAAAGTTGATTTTTAGGCATTTCGGACCAAAAGTCCGAGCAGCGCAATATATTATATAGGTTCATTTAACACTTGTAGGGTAAAGCCAGATGACGAAAAGTACCGTAACGGGAAGAAAAAAAGTTGAAAAGGCTAAGGTCGAGCCGGCCAAGGCTCCTCGCAAGCGTAGAAGTAAGTCCGATGCGGCAACCGTAGAGGCGATATTTAATATTTCAGGGCAAGGCGCAGACGCCGTTCGTCTATTCCTCGATGACCTAGCACGTCACCCACTACCGTCTCCGGCTGAGCAAGTTGAGCTCGCAAAAAGGGTGCGTGCGGGCGACGAAAGCGCTAAGTCGGAGATGGTTGCAGCCAACCTCAGGCTCGTCGTTCACTGGGCAAGACGCTATCAAGATCGAGGTGTCGAACTCTCTGACCTGATCCAAGAGGGAACCTTCGGGCTAATTCGAGCAGTCGAGAAGTTTGACTGGCGTCGTGGATTCAAATTCTCAACGTATGCGACTTGGTGGGTGCGTCAAAGTCTCCAGCGAGCCGTACACAACCATGGTCAAGCTATTCGCCTTCCAATGGAGGCAGCTGAGCGGTCACGTAGGGTTGACAACGTAACGCGCGAGTTGCAGAACGAAAATCAAAGGAATCCAACGGAGACCGAGATCGCAAAGAGTGCAAATCTGTCTTTGGCACAACTCGCCGACGTACGCCATGCTGCCCGCGTGGTTGCTAGCCTCGACCAAGCGGTTGGACCAGAAGGAGAGACGAGTCTCGGGGATCTCGTTGTCGGAAGCGAAAACACCTTCGAGGACGAAGTCGACGAAGCTCTGACTCGTGATCAGCTCCGAAAAGCTCTCGAGGAGCTAGATCCTCTCGAACGCGCGGTTGTGATCTTGCGCTTCGGCCTCGACGGCAACCGTCCAGCCTCTCTCGAAGCGACTGCCAAACAATTAGGAATCGGTCCGCGACGTGCACGCCGCCTCGAAGCTGCTGCTCTCGATCGCCTTGCCGATCATCCTGGCCTAAAGGCACCAGCCGCATAGGTTCGTCTCAGCGGAAGCGCGATCTGAGACTAACTCAGGTATCGAAACGAAGAAGCGACCTATTAGGTCGCTTCTTCGTTTAACTCCCCCTTCACTCCCTGCGATTTTTGCGCATTTCAAAAGTCCGGCCCAATTATCGTTCATTTAGCGTTTGCAATACAACACGATTCAGTAGTAAAAGTTGATTGCTGGCATCACACCGATATTCAAATGGCTGAAACCATCCGTTATCCTCCCGTAAGTCCTAAGGTCCACAGAGTAAGGCCCTTTGAAAGATAGATCATCGACTAAACAATCTGTTAACAATTGCAGATTACAATCCCATGCGAGGTCGTTCTGATCCAGCAACGATAAGTAACGGGTGCAAAATAAGAATGGGTGTGGAAGAGTGATTGCGGAAAAAAGCAGTTGGAGGCGGTACGCACTCGGTCGCGGTGTACTTCAATCACGCCCAAAAGGGAGACTCAAAATTATTTTGGGGATAGTCTCGGTCGCGTTGACAGTTGTGCAGCTGACAAATGGGGATTTCAACTCAACACATCGCTTCACGATCTCGACCCAGAAAGTCGTCTACAGCCACGCACTTCTAACTGGATTTGGAGACGCACCGTCGATCAATATCCCTTCATCTCAGGTACCTCACTCCATCATCGTCGCCGCTGTTCCAACTAAGAGCGGAGGATACTACTTCGTCACAGCTCAAGGCCAACTAATGACATATGGGAGTGCGACCAACTATGGAGACGCATACTCTATCGGTCTTTATGCTCCCATCGTCGGGATGACACTCACTCCTGATCAAAAGGGCTACTACTTCGTTGCCGCAGACGGCGGAGTCTTTGCCTTTGGAGACGCAACCTTCTACGGATCTATGGGGGGAGTGAAGCTCAATAATCCAGTTGTCTCGATTACTGCGACCGCTGACGGTAAGGGATACTATCTCCTGGCCTCCGATGGTGGGATCTTTACCTTTGGCGATGCAACCTTCTACGGCTCCATGGGTGGGCAGCACCTGAATGCAGCGATCGTCGGGATGGCAACTACAGCCGATGGTGGTGGCTACTGGCTCGTAGGGGCAGATGGGGGCATCTTCTCCTTCGGTGATGCCCAGTTCTATGGGTCACTTGGGGACGTAAACCTCAATGCGTCCATTGCTGGCATGGCATCTACGCCAGACCACAGAGGATACTGGATAGTTGGAACCGATGGCGGAGTATTCACTTTTGGTGATGCACCATTCTACGGATCGGTTGGAGGAGAGTTACCTAACACTCCTATCTCAGCCATTATCCCATCGAACGATGGGCTCGGATATCAGCTACTTTCACCAGATTCAATCTCAGTAGTCCCAACGTTAAATCAAAACGAGCGTACAACCCAATACTCCCAATCGATCATCAACGCCGCCCAAAGTCAGGTCGGACCAGCCACTCAACCAAACTTTTGCAATCCCTATGGTCCATGCGAAGAGTGGTGCGCCCTCTTTGCGGCATGGACGTGGAACCAAGCCGGAGTATCGGCATCAAGCGACGGATTTACAGGCGATCTCTACACTCAGATAGCCAACAACTACGTAGTACTTCCAGAGCAGGACCAACCCGCCGCGGGAGACGTTGTCTTCTATGGTACGGGACCGCAGAACACAAATACTTCCGTTCATGCCGGAATCGTCATCCAAGTCTGGCCAGATGGAGCCTTGACAACAGTAGAAGGCGATTCAGGGCCTGGACCTGGAGGTTGGCTCGGCGTCACCATGAATGGACCTTACCTCAAGGACTATTCGGCCGAGATAAATGGCGCAGCGATCTACGGATTTGGAGAGGCGTGATGGAATCAAAATTTCGTGAGCCGTTAATTCTTGGAACCGTTGTTCAAATTGAAGTTACTACCCGTCAGTTTCAATCAGTGAAATTGACGAAACAGTGAGACGAGTCCCTCATCCATCTCGTCCTCGAGTGCGATTAGATCAGCGGGAAGTGGAGCTCTAAACTCGACTCTCTCCCCGGTTACGGGGTGATCTAACGTGAGGGCAAAGGCGTGGAGAAAGACACGATCGCCCAAGTCAAAGGTGGAGCCATATGAGCGGTCACCGACAATTGGGTAACCGTAATTCGAGATGTGGACTCGTATCTGGTGAGTCCTACCAGTCTCTAGCTCGAATGAAGCTATCGAGACTAACTCTGAACGAAAAGTACCTTCACCGAGCTTATGGTACTTAGTCCGAGAGGCCTTTCCGCTAGGTGCAATTCGCATCAAACCAATTTGGCGGAGTGACTTTGCAATGGGTCCATCGATCACGGCACTTTCCGGCGAGAGCGAACCCGCAACGAGTGCCAGATAACGCCTCCTAGAGCTGTGTTCTGCCATCTGCTCCGAGAGGGACTCATAAGCAACTTCGCTTCTTGCGACGACAATCAAGCCAGAGGTACCTTTATCAATACGGTGAACTATTCCTGGGCGAAGCGGGTTTCCAACCTCTGCCACCTCTGGATACCTTCCAATAATTCCGTTTATCAGTGTTCCGTTCGTATTTTTAACCCCAGGGTGAACAACGAGGTCAGCCGGCTTATCGATAATTAGTATGTCATCATCTTCGTACACGACTCCGAATGAGATGTCTGTCTCTCCATGAACTTCATGGGATATAGCCGCAACAAGAAGTTCTCTCTTGACTGTTACGAGGTCACCCTCGCTAACTCGTTGCGACTTCTGGTGTACAACTTTTCCGTTTAGAGATACCTCGCCGTCATCGATTGCTCGCTCTACGATCGATCTAGATGAAGATGTATAGGTTGAAACGATACGATCGAGGCGGATCTGATCCATCGAATTAGGAACCTCGATCACGATCTCTCCCGAGGGATCTATGTCGGTCTCGTCGTCGAAGAGAAGGCCATCTCCGCCATCACCATCTAGATACGATGTGTCGTCACTTGACATGGTGGTACCTCTTCCAAGAATAAAAGTTAGGTATCTACCCTAGAGGCAATGGAGCCAAAGGTGTTACTTGGCGGACTCTTCAACAGGGGTAGATGTGTCTTTGCCTCTATTGCGGGGGCGGCGCATGATGAAAAAGATCATTATCAGACCTACCACAACACCGATATCTGCAACGTTAAACGTTGGCCAAAATCCAGTGTAAAAGAAGTCGATCACTCCCCCGTGATTATGGCGAAAGAAGCGGTCGAAGATATTGCCGAAAGCTCCACCGAGGATCAGACCATATGCAATTCCCATGGGAAGGTCTCGCGTTCGCACTAGAGAGTAGAGGACGAAGGCTGATATTGCCACCTCGAGAAGGGTGACGGCAATGGTCTTTCCAGAGGCGAGCGAGAATGCGAATCCGAAGTTGTATATCAGCGCGAATCCGACATGTCCGAAGAGAAAGTGGGGACCATTTGCAAGGGTCGACTGTGCTATTGACTTCGTAATTTGGTCGAGCGCAGTCCAAATAACCGCGATTAGCAGCCCAAAAAATTGCGGCTTGTACCTTGTTGAAGTCATGTCGACCCTCGCTCAAATATTTATAAGTTTCAGCGCCTTGTGACAGAACCGCTCTTACAGAGGACGCATAGCTTCGCATAGGGAAGGGCACGCATCCTAATGCGCGGAATCACGTTTTTACAGTTTTCGCAGATTCCATACGATCCTTTGTCGATCTTTTCGATGGACTCTTCGATCTCGGCAACGGTAGCTAGGTGTGATGCTAGAAGTGCTAGATCACGCTCGCGTTCCATAGTTGAGTTGCCACCCTCACCCGACTCCTCGTCGAACTGAACGTCTCCTGGCTCGGATTCCCGGGCCAGCGTAGCCGCCTCTTCTTTGAACATCTCGGCTTGAGTGAGGTAGGTATCTCGTTCGCCATTAAGCAAAATAACTTGAGACGCGAAATACTCCTCTTCGCTCAAGGCGTCGTACTCTTCATCAGAGAGAGTCTCGATCTCTTCCTTGCTGTAGGTCTTCACATAGCCTCCAATGTGAGAAAATTGCTTCTCACACACAATAAGTGTCAGATGACTTCAACGTCCTTGCCTGAGTAGTTACCCAAGCTCATCCGTGGCAGTCATCGTACCAACGCGCCAACACCAAGGTGCTAAAAGTCTCCGTTGTGCAACATCTTCGAGCGCTTCAAAGGTTATCTGAGCTCGCTTCTGTGCTGGCCACTTATGAACACCGGATGAGGGCGCAATAATTCCGAAAAGTATACACGTCGAAGGTTTAAGATCGGCAAACAAGGTCCACTCGACTACCACGTCCATAGCTTCGCAATAGCTTCGTAGCGATTAACTTAGATGTATGGGATTTTTAGAGAATGAAGATGAGAGTAACCAGCCGTATAGATCTGAGAAGAGCTCAATCCGTCTGCCCAAGATAGAAGAGGAGATCCTAGGGTTTTGGGAGAAGGATGATACCTTCCAAGCCTCCGTCGACATCCGCGAAAAGGGAAGCCAAGAGTTTGTCTTTTACGACGGTCCACCATTTGCGAACGGACTTCCGCACTACGGCCACCTACTAACAGGCTTCGTCAAAGATGCCATTCCCCGTTACCAGACCATGCGCGGAAAGCGAGTCGAGAGACGCTTTGGCTGGGACTGCCACGGTCTGCCGGCCGAGATGGCGACCGAAAAGGAGCTCGGCGTCACCGGTCGCATGGAAGTAATTGACTTTGGAATTGACAAGTTCAACGACCACTGCCGCAGCCTCGTCCAGCGTACCACAGACGAGTGGTACCGATATGTTACGCGACAGGCACGCTGGGTCGACTTCCAAGACGACTACAAGACCATGGACTTAGATTTCATGGAGTCCGTAATGTGGGCTTTTTCTCGCCTTCACGAAAAGGGATTGGTCTATGAAGGATTTAGAGTCCTTCCATACTGCTGGGAGTGCGAGACTCCCCTTTCCAACTTTGAAACCCGGCAAGACGACTCTTACAGGGCGCGAGTTGATCCAGCAGTCACAGTCGCGTTCCAGATAAATGCCGACCCCAGCCACGAAGTCGAAGCTCTACGGGAAGACTTCGAGGTATGGGCGTGGACAACTACACCCTGGACCCTCCCATCCAACCTTGCACTAGCAGTCGGCCCCGAGATCACGTACAACCTCTACCGTTCAGATAAGCGCAAGAGACCATTTGTGATAGCGGCTGCCGCAACTGCGAAGTATGCAGCATTCGTCGAAGAGGCGACGCTTGTAACCTCCTTTGTGGGAAGCGTTCTAGAGGGTCTCTCATTCACCCCCATCTTCAACTACTTTGAAGGGTGGTCTAACGCCTTCAAAGTCCTTCTAGGCGACTTTGTAGCGACAGATGAAGGTACGGGAACTGTACAGATGGCGCCTGGCTTTGGCGAAGACGACCAGAAGCTCTGCGAATCGTACTCAATCGCAACGGTGGCACCAGTGGACGATCGAGCACGCTTCGTCGCACCTGTTACGGACTACGAAGGAGTCCAGGTTTTTGAGGCTAATCCCGCAATCACCCAATACCTCAAAGAACACGACCTACTGATCGAAACCGAGAGATACGAGCACTCCTATCCTCACTGCTGGCGAACAGATACTCCCTTGATCTATAAGGCCGTATCATCCTGGTTTGTAGCAGTATCTTCGATGAGGGAGCGTTTACTCGAAGAAAACGCCAAGATCAATTGGACTCCCAGCCACGTAAAGGACGGTTCATTCGGCAAATGGCTAGAGGGCGCCAGAGACTGGACCTTGACCAGAAATCGTTTCTGGGGCGCGCCAATACCGGTTTGGAAGAGCGACGACCCAACGTATCCAAGAGTCGACGTTTATGGATCACTCGATCAGATCGAAGCCGACTTTGGAGTTAGACCCAAAGACCTCCATCGACCATATATCGACGAACTGACTAGACCTAACCCCGACGACCCGACTGGTAAATCCAAGATGGTGAGGGTGCCCGATGTACTAGATTGCTGGTTTGAGTCAGGTTCAATGCCGTATGCCCAACTCCACTACCCCTTCGAACGAAAGAGCGACTTTGAGGACAACTTCCCAGCCGACTTCATCGTTGAATACATCGGCCAAACTCGTGGATGGTTCTACACCTTGCACGTCCTTGGTGTCGCCCTCTTCGACAAGCCACCATTTAAAAATTGCATGGCCCATGGAATCTTGCTCGGTCAAGATGGTCGGAAGCTATCGAAGAGGTTAAAGAACTATCCTGACCCTTGGGACGTCTTCGAGGAGATCGGAGCAGACGCGATGCGTTGGTTCCTTCTCTCGTCACCGGTCCTAAGAGGCCAAGATGCAATAGTGGACCGTGACAGCATCGTAGATGCCCTCAAACGCGTAATAAACCCCATCTGGAACGCGTACTACTTCCTAACTCTCTATGGAAACGCCGACAAGATCAAGGGCGAATACGTAACGACGAGCGACAACATCCTTGACCGTTACATCCTCGCTAAAACAAGTCGTCTCATCGCAAACTGCCAAAATGCATACGATGAGTACGACCTCTTCCAGGTATCGAACGAAGTCGAAGAGTTTTTAGAGGCTCTAACTAATTGGTACATTAGACGATCACGCGATCGCTTCTGGAGAGAGACTCCCTTTAGCAAGGAGAACGACCTCGATAAGGTTGCGGCCTATAACGTCCTACATAGCGTCCTATTGCTCTTAACACAAGTAACTGCACCTATGCTGCCAATGCTTACGGAGTACATCTACAAGGGGCTCACAGGTGGGCGTAGCGTCCATCTAACCGATTGGCCAACCGAGAACCTCCCAGAAGCAAACGACGACCTAGTAGACGCAATGGATCTTGTCCGGGAGGCTTGCTCACAGGCACACTCGATTCGAAAGGCGCGGGGTTTACGTGCCCGGCTTCCACTTGCCTCTTTGACGATTGCTACGGAAAACTCCGCAAAACTCAGTCCATTTGTCAATTTGATCATGCAAGAGACCAACGTCAAAGCAGTTGAACTCGTTGATGATCCAACTTCACTTGCGCGCGAGACAATCACCTTGGTTCCTCGCCTCCTTGGCCCCCGTCTTGGCGGATCGACGCAGTCGATCATCAATGCGGCGAAGGCGGGTGACTTCTTCCGAAATGACGAAGGGGAGATGATTGTTGGTGGGACGATACTTTATGAGGGCGAGTACGTCGCAACGGTCGACGTATCGTCTCCCGAGGCCTCCCGTAGCCTCTTCAATAACTCCGCAGTAGTAGTCCTAGACATTGAGCCAACTGCGGAATTAATCGCCGAAGGCACAGCTAGGGACTTCATCAGATCAATCCAGTCGATGCGCAAGGAAGAAAACTTCAACATCACGGACCGTATCGCGGTCAAGGCGGCTGTATCTACCGATAGCGAACACCTTGCTGTCATGAAACATATTGAAATGATCAAGGCTCAGACTCTCTCCGACGAAGTTGATCTTGCGGTCGATGAAAGCTTGGTCGAATGGACGATCAACCTAACTAGAAAGTAACAATCAATAATGACCCCCATCGAATCTGCTGTCTGGCTTTGGATTCGATGGGGGCCTTTTTCAAGTTGGTAGCGGCGAAACGAGACTCAAACCGTGGATAACTTTCGATCGCGAAGGCAACGATGCATGCGACTCGTACCACTTTCATAGCGTCAGGGATCCTGATACGGTCTCGGCTAAGTATTTACAATTGCCCGAGCTACTTATATTGCGACAAAGACTAAATCACAAAGACCGATATTCCGATCGCCATAGGTTGAGCCATATCCGGCCCCCAAAGCCTTTACGGGTAAATACGACCAGACCAGATCTTGAACCGACCTAACTGAAACCGTTAGTAGGTATCTTCCGCCTCTTCAACTTCGTCGGCCTCGTCGGCAAAGTCTTCTCCTGAAAATATTGGAGAGTAACTCTCTTCGACTCGGGCGAGTGCATCGCGCAGCACATCTCGAACCCTCTCTCGAGACGATACCGAAATCTCTCCGAGATTTGCAATTTCACTTCGCAACTGAGCCGATCTACCTTCGAGTTCGCTAACTTGACTAGCTAGTGCGCTGAGCTCGCTCTCCCGTAACGCCTGTGCCTCAGCACGGGCAGATCCTACGAGTGATTCAGCTTCAAAATTGGCTTTCTCTAAAAGCTCACGAGCCTCAACTTCGCGTCGCGCTATAAGATCATCCGCTGATTGCTTCGCTAAAGCGAAAATCTCGAATAGCTCTTGATTCGCATCCTGGGTCGGCGCAACTTTGACCTCACGAGACTCGCTACCCGAATTAGCTGCCATCGCCTCAGAGAGAGCTGCTTTAAGGCGCATAACTTCATCGTTAGCTTGACTCAGCTTTTCAAGTAGCGAGTCGTAACGACGATCCTTCTCTTCGATTCCACGGGCGACTTGCTCCAAGAAAGAGTCAACGTCTTCGGGATTGTAACCGCGAACCCTATCACGAAATTGAGCTTCGCGAACCTGATCAGCACTAAAGTCCATGTCTTAGATGGTAGCAAGATTTAAATTACAACGATGTATTGATAGTGAAAAAGTTGAAAATATGCAAGACCCTATCTCTAATGGAGAGCAGGCATATTCAAATAAAACCGCGGGAAGTAATCAGATACCAAATAGTCCTTCTCAAACAATGCGATCCTGACAAAGGGCATTGTTGCGAATCGCACCTGCAGTTAATTTTTGGCCTCGCCCTCTTGCGAAACCATGCTAAGCCTAAGGAAGGGGCCTTACGATTGACATCAAGACTTGAATCGCTAGAAGAACAACAAGTGGCGACAGATCGAGAGCGATAGAGCCGAAAGAAATCGGCGGTATTAACCTCTGGAGCGGTCTAAAGACTGGATCCGTCAACTTATGCAAGTAAACGTTAGCTTTTTCAACTGGTGAGCCAGGGGAGATCGGGAAGAAGCTTAGGATTATCTGCACGATAATTACGAGTACGTAGAGCTCTAAACCTCGGTAGAGGATCTCTTGTATTAGTCGCAACTGCCTACCTCTTCTCGTCGCAAGGTAACTTTGTCGTTAGAGGTTTCTCCTCTTCGGATCACTTACCTCATACCCTACCACAGAGATTAATCTACAGAGCGCCTCGCTGAAGCAGCCGCTCCTTCTCCTCTTGCGAAACCGTTACATTCGGAGGAGTTAGCAGGTAGATCTTGTGCGAAATTCGTTCCATGTGGCCATCTAGGACGAAGGTCACACCGGAACAAAAGTCAATAACTCGCCTCGGTGACGTAGAAGCGACGTATTGCAAATTCAAGATGACGGGATAACCATCCCTGAGGAGCATGGCAACCTCGGTCGAGTCCTTGAAGTCCTTTGGAAAGATGATATGAACGGTCTGCTTCCCTTGCTGTTGATTGATCGGCTTTACGCTTCCGAGTCCTGACTTGCCGTTACGATCCAATACTTGGGGAGCACCTAGATCACGCGTTGAATTCAAATCTGAGCTTCGGGGATTAGTTCGCTCGACAAAGCTAGGTCGCGCCTCTTCGAAGGTTGGGCGCGGTGCAAATGATTGAGGAGGAGCCTTCACCTTGCCCTCATTGATTAAAATGTTGCCGCCACTGTTTGGCTGACTCTGATTGTTAACGGGAGTTTCCTCGTCCAACTCGGGGTCAAAGTCCTCAAGCGGATCAGCAAGGCCAAGCCACTCTATCAATCGTCTAGTTTTAGAAGCCATAGCAACCCCAATGCTTGTCTATTCCCACATACAAATCTACTCTAGATTTATCAAGCAACGCCCGAAAGTATTATTTCGAAGGCCGCTCGCCAAATATGGATCTACCTAGACGAACCAAGGTGGAGCCAAATTCAATCGCATCTTCGTAGTCGTCGCTCATCCCCATTGAAAGCTTCATCAACCCAAGATCACCAGCAAGAGAGGCGACCTCAGCAAAGGCCCTCCGACGTCCGTCACGATCAACGTTGGGAGCAACCGTCATCAGTCCTACGGGGATTTTCCCAAGAGAAAGCGCATGCTGAAGGGCGGACTCGATCTCCCTTACCAAAAATCCATTTCGCTGACCCCCGACTGCACAGTCAACCTGAAGGTATATCTCGCCAGAAAACGAAGCTTTAGCCAACGCATCGAGCTCAACTAGGCGACCAACGCTTTGAACTACCGATGCATACATCGCAAATTTAGAGATCGACCGCCGTTGAAGTGGACCTATCATATGCCATTGAACTCCCGAAAGTCTGCTATCAACAGCTTTTTCCATCAATTCGCTCGCATAATTTTCACCGAATGCTCGCACTCCACCCTCGGCTAGGGAAAGCATTCTCTCTACCTCCACGGTCTTTGACACAGCTAGAAGTTCGGTACGCCCCGAGGAAATATCGGCAATACGCGAAGCGATCCGATTGTAACGATCCAGGGTTTCATTGGAGTCTCCATCTCGATCAAGGCCACCTGTCATATGAGGAACGACCCCATTCGAAGTGACATATCGCCGCCACGATACGAAAAGTAGTAGTCGCGATTGCAGATGGTACATGGAGGATCTTCTCCAACTGCATCGACACCAATTCTATTTAATATCTCAGATGCGCCTTTGAATAGGTCGAGTGTAACTTGTCCTGATGTGCCGGTCGCTACCATATCGACGTCGATCAATTCAGAGAGTTCGAGGGCGTGTTGTCTGCCAAAGTCGTAGCAGCAAGATCTGGCAAAAGGACCAAATATCGCCTGAAGCTTCGAATCGCCTAGGTTACCTGCTGCCTCCTCCACCACGCCCGAGGTGAGACCTTTCCATCCCGCATGAACAATAACAAAGCGACCCCTACTCCTCGACCACAGGGCAAGTGGGATGCAATCCGCCGTTAACACCGTCGGCTGCATTAAATGGCGTATTTCCCCGGCGAACGAAATTGCGTCACCGTCCACTAGATCAGCATCGGCGGTTGAAAGCGCTCCATACTCATCAGCAGAGACCACGATATTGGAGTGAATTTGACGAAGGCGGAGAATTGCTTCAGCACCAACAAGGGCACTGCGCCGTTCGATTGCCCACTCTCGGGGATCACCCTCATGCCTAGTGCTAGTAACGAAGGTCGTTCCATCTTCGAAGATACCATTTAATCGCATAACAACTCCGAGTCTTTCCTCTCTAATTCAATGCACAATCTAGCCATCACGAGCGGACTCAGCAAAGTCATCCCTATTCAATGTACGCGAACTGGCTTCGATCAATCGAATTTCGATCCATCGCGAAAATGCAGAGTCGCTTTTAGGTGCAAGCCCAAACGTGCACCGTACGATCAAAGATTCGCCATTATCCACTGGACTACCGAAGCAGACGCATTTGAGATAGCACTTTGGAGGTACGAATCTGGGGTAGATTGCCGAATGAACATACATAGCCACACCCTATTAGGCGGGATGAAGAAGTATCGGAGCCAATTGCATGTATCGGATGAGGCGTCGCCGCAATCAATCCAACGGTTAGGTACAGACTCAAGCCGAATTGTACTGCTCCGTAACCACTTACCCCGAGAAGCTCGCGTACCGAATTTGAACCTCCTATCGATATGACATTACGCTTTGTGTCAACAACGGCGAAAAGCCTATCGAACGTCTCAAGTTTTTATCCTTCGGCTCTCATCCGTTAGTCATTCAATAGCTCGAACGGCACTTGCCGTATTTCAAAGGTCAACTCGTTTGAGTAGGAAGAAAGATAATCCTACAAAAACCGAGCTTGTAATAACAGCCATAGCTGTGTAGATCCATTGAAGATCTCCGTATCGCGAATATGGCTGGTAACTAATTTTGAGATAGAAGTCGTAAGCAGTCATGCACTTTGAAAAGGTTCGTTGGTTGAAAGGGTTGCCGGAAGCAACTCCGTTCGAGCCTTTGGTAGCGTTAGAGGCCCTTGCCGAGCAGTTGTCGAATCCAACGTGTTCATCTATGCCACGCTTGCTCACGTGGTTTCAGCTTGGAGATTCCAGCGTATTCGAGTTCCCGATATTCCTTCATGGCGGTATTAGCATTTATGTCGGCAACTTGGACAACTTCACTTACCGAATGAAGATGGACGCCTAAAACGATATTTCCAATGTGGAGTGCTTCAGTTGCCTGTTCCACGATTTGAAGATACGGGGGGGAACACCTGTGGTCCGGTCAATTGAAAAATGGATCTTCCGCTCATTCATACCTCCAGCGCATTCAAGGTTGTGCAGAGACGGAGCGCTACTAAGCAGCCAAAGAGCTCTTCTCCTCATCCCGATCTGATCGGATAATTTCGCTTACCGAGCAAACCTGGGTGGGCGAGATAGAAGATGAAGGAGAACCCGAACCCTACGCGGGAACAAGGTAAATGAGGAGCCGAGCAAAGAACTTCGTCATTGATTCAATTTTTTACATTGGACTCGATCTACGTTTTGAGTAATGACCGGATATGAACGCCTCTGGCAATAGTGCCCGCATATGGTCGGTTCAAGTTAAAAAAACTTCCTGTGCCAACGTCTGCTAGCACAGGAAAGTAATAACTAATTGCAACTTAATCAGTTGAGCTCTTGCTTAGTTGAGCCTCTTTATAAAGTCAGGGACGTCTGGATCATCGTCGTCATCGTCGTCGCTCGACGATCGGCTTGCGACTTGATCATCCAGAGAGCTATCAAAACTACCCTTTGATCCAGAACCGTTGAAGTTTGATGAATTATTGGCGCCACCGCTAGACGACCTATCACCGTTCAGGGAAGAGATTGGCTTAATATTTTGACGATCCTCTCCACCTTTGGCATAAAGGTCGCGATCCTCTGCCAAAATCGTTGGGACAGTCGATGGCCGATCGTTGAACCCGGTGGCGATAACAGTTACCTTCACCGCGTCTCCAAGACTCTCATCGCAAACAGCTCCAAAGATAATCTCAGCATCACGGTCCGCCATCTCTTCAATTCGAGCGCTGGCGTTAAATATCTCCATCATGGTGAGTTGACTAGAACCAGCAAAGTTTACGAGCACTGCCTTTGCGCCGCGCATAGTCGTCTCGAGGAGATGACTGGTAGTCGCCATCGTCATTGCCTTGATAGCACGGTCTTCACCCGTAGCTGTAGCCACACCCATAATTGCAGTACCAGCCGACGACATAATCCGTCGCACGTCAGCAAAGTCGGTATTGATTATGCCTGAATTAGTGATTAGATCAGTAATCCCTTGAACAGCCTGGAGAAGAACATCGTCAACCATCTTGAATGCATCGACGAAAGAGGTCTTCTCAGTTGAAGCAGCGATGACTCTGTCATTAGGGATGATGATCAAGGTATCAACTTGATCCCTTAGTGCTTTGATCCCATCTTCAGCCTGCTTAGTTCTCCTCGATCCTTCAAATGAGAAGGGCTTTGTTACCACTCCTATTGTGAGCGCTCCGGCCTTCTTTGCAATCTCCGCAACGACAGGTGCGGCACCGGTTCCGGTACCTCCGCCCTCGCCTGCTGCTATGAAGACCATGTCTGAGCCCATTAAACAATCTTCGATCTCAGACTCATGATCGAGAGCCGCTTGACGTCCGACCGATGGATCAGATCCAGCTCCAAGTCCCTTCGTGAGCTCTCGCCCAATCTGAAGGGTCACGCCCGCCTCACTTTGCGCGAGAACTTGCGCATCCGTATTTACAACGATGAATTCGACCCCACTGAGGCCGCTTTCGATCATTCGATTTACAGCATTTCCACCGGCGCCACCGACACCTACGACGCGGATCATAGCCACATAGTTGTGGTTATGTGAATCACTGCCGATCATCTACTTCACCCCATTAAACCGTTCAACTACCAAATTCCAAATTCTGCATCCGCGACCGCGAAAATCCTGGCCCGGGCAGATTCCTCCCGCCCATAGCGGCTAGAGGTTGGCAGCAAGTCTTGAATAGTCTAATATAGCCAATTCCAACAGAGAGACTTCGACGAAAAAAAATATTTGATTGAAAATTAAAAGAATTGATAAGTAAAAATCTAAAATTGCTGAACCATCAATAAGCCACCGCACGGATGAAGTATCTCTCGACCCCTCTAGGTCAAATTGATTGCAGTGGATTGAACTTTACCATGGACCATCTTTGCATTCATCGAGCAAGTACCGAGCTGAACTGGGAGTATTTGATAGTGTGCCACTTCAGAGTAGTATCTCGTTCCCAAGCCGCTGGTCAACGCTTTACAATCTTCCTCCAAAAAGCGAATTAAAAATTTCACACTTTCCTTCAAAGCCACATAGGGGAACCCGACCGAAATTTAAGAATCAATTTGCTTCGCTTTGCGTGCCAATTACCAATAAACTACTACACGCAGTTCCCGATTTTGTATTGATTAATAATCTCTTATCATCAATTTATCGTTGACTACAAACTCATATTACCTCCCTAAAAAAATATCTTTTCTAGCCAGCTCCACTGTGATCGAGGTGAGCAGCGAACGCCGAGTAGCTACTCAATCACAATCGCTACCGAAGGTATGCCCAATTATTCTCAAATTTTGGGTCTGACAATAACATCTCAAAGAAAAGTTAAGTGTTTATTACCCCTTGAACGATGGGACGGGTAGATAAAATGGCGACTTCAAGTTGGATAGGTCGATCAAAAATGGCCGCGGAAGAGTTGAACCGGCGATAATTCTTGACAGTACGACCGAAGAGTTGGCAACTGAATTTGCATTTGCATAATAGACAAGATCACCTAGCGAATCCTGGATTCCTACTCCGTATCCAGTGAAAACGTATATCGATAGGATCTTCGCCCTCGTAATTGACCAGTTGGAAATTACGGCTTTTATGCGCGAAAGAACAGCCTGGACGTCTGCCACCTTGGTCGTTTGAGCACAGCTAAAGTCGGTCGCACTATCGCTAAAAACCTGAACCCGTGACGTACAAATCATCGGAAGAGTTGCAGGTGGAGTCACGCTGGCCAAGGTCTGTCCCCGGTCATTCAAGGCAATGCGATTCAAAGTGGAAAAGTTGGAAAGTACTGCAAAGGAGGCTGTCGCTGACTCCAGCGTGATTGTTACTGTATTTGGAAAAGTCTTAGTTACGGTCGCTGTTCCAACGTTAGGATCTGAGTCAAAATTTTTAGCAACTTTTTCAACGTCGACATTAAAGTAATTGGAACCCTTAATCGAATCGGTGAAAGCAAGGACCTCAGACCCGGTTATCAACTTTCCGTGAATAACTATTCGTACATTTGAAATGGCGAACAGAGACGAGTTGACTAAGGTGCCAATTAGAACACCAAACAAGACTACGAATAGAGTTGCCACCACTATCCAAGTCTGTCGACGACTCAACCGCCTCTTTTTGCCACCGAAATCCGCAATTACTCCATCGTTTCCGCTTCTCGATTGTCCACCATCGTTTGGTACGACCCTGCCTTTAAACTTCATGAACCGCTCGGCAATCCGTATGTATCTTCAAAACCAATCAGTTTTATCTCAGTAAAGAGCCGAACTCCGAACTTAAGGTCAACAAGGTCTCTAACTGAGGCCATCAACGAGATCACGTCGATTGCCGCTGCATCTGGATCCGCTTGAATAAAGTTGGCGTGCTTCGGCGATACTTCAGCACCTCCCCTTCGCATCCCCTTTGCTCCTGCCGCCTCAATCAGGCGTCCAGCTGAGTCTCCAAATGGATTTACAAAAACGCTACCCGCGTTTTGACCTCCAGGTTGATGCTCTCTCCTCCATGCAACGATCTCAGAGAGACGATCCTTAATTCGAATTGGATCATCTTGGCCCAGAGTCGAAAGCTTTGCACCTAATACAACTTGATTTTGACCGATATTCGAACGTCTGTAACCAAACTCAAGCTCGCTGAGGCTTCGAATTGAGAAAGTACCCAAATCGAGGTCAAATATTCGAGCCTCTATGAGCGAATCGGCCATCTGCGAACCATGGCCTCCAGCATTCATCTTGACCGCCCCACCAACGGTTCCCGGGACTCCAACAGCCCACTCCAACCCGGACAAGCCCTTAGCACCAACCTGGCGCGACAAGATTGGCAGCGAGATAAGCGCTCCAGCTAATACTGTCTCCCCGTTTATATCGACACCTTTGTATGCCTCACCGAGCACAACTGCGAACAATGGAAGTTGTCCATCGGCAATGAGAAGATTGGAGCCATTTCCAACCACGAGAACCGGCTCACTAAAGGCGTCCACTAAGCGGCCCAGGGCCACAAGGTCTTGATCGCGTTCGATCCGAATCAACGAGGTAGCGCTTCCGCCAACCTTGTAGGTGGTACGACTCTTCAAGCTCTTATCGTCAACTTCCGTAAGGCCAAGGTCTCTAAGTGCTACTTCTAGCTCACTCATACTTCGATCAACCTCTAAACCCTCCTGAAGATTCGATCGACGCGATCTCGTTGTAGAGCGAAGTAATATCTCCGGCGCCTAGAGTCAAAACCACATCACCCTCTTCGATCAATGGGGCAACCACATCGGCTAAGTCACTTCGCGATGGATGGTACATCACATCAATCAGTGGATATTTACCATTCAACTCGACCGCGATCAATTCACCACTTACTCCAGGAATCGACACTTCTCCCGCGGCATAAACATCTGCAACTACCACTACATCCGCTGCCGACAACGACTTTGCAAAGTCTGACGCCAGCCTTTGGGTCCTTGAGAAGCGGTGTGGCTGAAATACTGCGACCACGCGACGGCCAGGGTACCTACTCCGCGTCGCCTCCAGCGTCGCATCGATCTCAGAAGGTAGATGGGCATAGTCGTCGACAACTAAAGCTCCGTTGAAATCACCCTTCAGCTGATAGCGCCTCGCCACCCCTAAGAAACTAGATATCGCACTTGCAGAGGTCTCCATTGGTACGCCAATTTGGTGTGCCATAGCAATCGCTGCTGCCGCATTCATAACGTTATGTCGCCCGGGAATCATCAAGGTTGACTCGACGAAAGTGCCATCGGGGGCAGTTATCGAATAAGTAAGATTCCCATCGTCAACGGAGGTCACTTGAGCGACATAGTCCGTTCCAGGTGTTGCCGAGAAGGTTACAGCGGTCTCTGAATCTACTTCAACGGCGTCACCAAGGTAACGACCTATAACTTTTGGACCTGGGGCTGCTTTGACGAATTGGTAAAAGTGATCTCTTTGATCGGAGTAGTCACGATAGTTTTCAAGGTGATCAGGTTCGATATTAGTGACGATCACGCCGTAGGCACCGAGTCCCAGAAAACTCTTATCAGACTCGTCTGCCTCCACCACAAAGTAGTCGCCATCTCCATAGGCAGCCGAAGTACCTGTCTCGTTCAGTTCGCCACCGATGATATACGAAGGTTCGAGACCCGCCTTTATCAAGGCGAGTGCCAACATTGATGTCGTCGTCGTCTTGCCGTGGGTTCCAGCAACCGCTAGAGGTCGCTTCCCTTGCATAAGTGTCGGGAAGAAGGCGCGTCGATCAATGACTGGAATCGAGTTTTCCAAAGCTGCTGCAACCTCCACGTTAGAAGGGCGAATCGCTGACGATATGAGAACCAAATCCGCACCATCGATATTTTCACTTCGATGGCCCACGTGAAGGTCCACGCCATAACCGCGGAGGCGTTCAAAGGCAGATGACGCCTTTAGATCTGACCCTGAAACGTGAATTTGCCGCTCTGAAAGGATGATCGCGATGGCCGACATCCCTGCGCCACCAACGCCAACTATGTGAACGTGAGAGAGTTGTTCGAGGTCTATTTGGGACACATTATGCCTTTCGAAGAATCATCTAACCAAAACGACAGAGCAGATTTGGGCTTAAGGTAGATCTAGTCCCTACTCGAGGCTCTCAATAAGTGAGAGAACCGCTGTGGAGATTTTACCTGCCGCATCGAGATCGTCGAACTTTGTAAGCTCGTCATGACCCCGTTCCAGGGCAACGGCAATAGCGCGCGACAGGCTAGCGTCGCCAACCGCTCCATCTTCGAGAACCACACCTCTGCCATTTATCCGATACCAAATTGCGTTCTTGGTCTGGTGATCATTGGGAGAATTGGGAAGTGGTATCAATACCGCCGGCTTTGAAAGAGCTGCCAGCTCCGCCACTGTATTCGAGCCGGATCGCGATACAACTACGTCAGCTACTTTGAGCTTTTCTACCAAATTGGTGTCATACTCTGCAATCGCCAGAGTGACATTCCCGATCGTCAAGGGGAAGGCTCGAGAAGATGCAAATTGGGCGAAGTCCCTTTGGCCAACTACTAGATAGATCAAAGTAGGTACTTCCCCATCGAGATCGCCACCCTCGACCAGGGAGAGCAGAGCCTGATTGATAGTACGGGCACCTAGGGAACCGCCGAAACATACTATGAATCGTTCGTAGGATTTTCCATTGTCGACTACCGAAGAGATAATTTCTTCACGATTACTCGCAGTTGAGGTCAAAGCATCCATTACCGAAGATCTAAGTGGGACGCCACTGCTAGATGAATTTTCTTCAAAGGCGGCAAAAGTAGCCTTCGCCCCGATTCGAAAGGCCCGATTAGCCCGCCCCATCACCGAATTTGTCTCGACTACGACTACGTCCTTTGTCTTAAAGAGCAGCCCGACACGCGCTACCGCAGAGATATAGCCACCGAACATCACCAATACCTGAGGATCTGACAACCCCTCGGAGGCGAGCCTCTTCCGAAGAGAGAGGGCCGCCCTTGCGATCTTCAATACTCCTAAAATCTTGCCGGCGATGCCTCCGGTTAAGCCGCCAATCGTAAGCGCGACCCTTCGATACCGACCATTCGAAAAGATTCGATCTTCAACTGGGCGCGATGACGTTACAAAGACGATTTCATCACTAGAAATACCCTTTGCCTCTAGCGCCTCTGCCACGGCGATTGCTGGATAAATATGCCCGCCCGTTCCTGCAGCAGCAATCAAAATCACTTCCAACCCACCTTTGCTATCTACTTCTGATAGATGGCACACATCCTATTAGGTCACGGCTAAGCAATTTCGCACGATGAATGCCCTTCCGCATCGTTGCAAAAATCAAATTCGGAATACGTGGGCCGATCGCGTATCGAACGATCAAAACCTTTCTCTACGCCAGTCGTTTTCTTAAAGCTTCCCCTTTTCAACAAGGCGCCTCCAAGTGCGCGACTCAAAGAAACTTGATGTCCCCTTGAAGCTACAGGCCTGTTCGCGGAGGCTTTATTTGTGTCGGCCAACTTACCACTGACGCAGTTCGTTTATCTAGGGTGACAAGACTTATGGGGTCAGCAGTCAATAAGTATTGGATCGCTACCCGTTGGCAAGATAGCATCGTGTGTGTGACTTATAAAACCATCTTTGAACCGTTTCGCATCCATTCAGTAGAACCGATCCGCTTGACCACAAAGGAAGAGCGCCAGCGATACATCAAAGAGGTTCGATTAAACGTCTTCTCCCTAGCTGCCAAGGATGTAATCATCGATCTCCTTACCGACTCAGGCACCGGTGCAATGAGTCGCGATCAATGGGCCGCCATCCAACACGGTGACGAGTCGTACGCGGGGTCGCCATCGTTTGCGATCTTCAAAGAGGCAGTTCAATCCCTCTTTGACTACAAGCACATCATCCCTACCCATCAAGGACGCGCGGCGGAAAAGATCCTCTTTGGTAGCGCTTTAAAGACCGGAGACTACGTCTTTTCCAACACCCACTTTGACACCACCCGTGCAAACATCGAATACGTGGGGGCAAATGCAGTCGATCTAGTCATTGCTGAAGGGCGCGATCCATCCGCAATCCACCCATTCAAAGGAAATATGGATGTAGCAGCACTTCGCAGTGCAATCGAGGAAGTTGGCCCAGAAAACGTTCCTCTAGTGATGATTACGATTACAAATAACTCCGGTGGAGGCCAACCGGTCTCGGTCGCTAATGTGCGCGAAGTGTCGAAAATTGCACGATCCTATGGAATTCCATTCATAATCGACGCATGTCGCTTCGCCGAGAACTCGTACTTTGTCAAGATGCGCGAAGAGGAGTTCAAAGAGGCATCGATCGAAGAGATTGTGAAAGAGACCTTTTCATATGCCGATGGAATGACCATGTCGGCCAAGAAGGACCCTATGGGCAATATTGGCGGTTGGCTAGCCCTTAACTCTGACAAGTTAGCAGATGGTGCACGAAATCTACTAATACTTACCGAGGGATTTCCAACATACGGTGGATTAGCCGGTCGTGACCTCGAGGCACTTGCAGTTGGAGTTCGAGAGGCGATCTCCGAGGATTACCTCAACTATCGGATAACGTCCACCCATTACTTAGGCGAAGCCCTAGATGAAATTGGCGTTCCCCTCGTAAAGCCCTTCGGTGGCCACGCAATCTACATCGATGCTAGAGCTATGCTTCCCCACATTCCACCCCTCCAATACCCCGGACAAGCACTCGCTATAGCCCTCTATGAAGAGGGAGGTATTCGTGCGAGTGAAATCGGAACAGTGATGTTTGGACAGCAAGCCGACGGAAGCGAGAAGGCAGCAGCAATGGACCTCCTGAGGCTCGCGATTCCAAGGCGCACTTATACCCAGAGCCACATCGACTATGTAATCGAGGTGATCGCCAACGTCTATGCGAGGCGAGAGGAGTTGAGGGGCTTGAAGATAACGTATGCTCCGCCTCAACTTCGCCACTTCACCGCCGAATTCGAGTGGATCGAATAGTGAAAGCCAATTAAGAATGGCTCGACTACAGATTTAGCCTTGACCCCTTGTCACATCGCCAAGGGGTCTTTCACTTCTAGAAAAGTGCCGCCAACGACCGAGGGATCTACTTGGTAAAAAGGTGCCGAAAAGCGCGTTAGACCTTCACACGCCGTTCGGTCTTACGCGCAACTTTATAGACAACGCCGAGTGCCACCATGAAAAACACCATCGACGAACCGCCATATGAGATAAGAGGTAGCGGAACGCCAGTTACCGGTAGAACACCGAGGACTGCTCCTACATTTAGAAGCGTCTGAACTGCAATCCAGACCGCTACACCGGCGCAGAAGATAGATTCAAATCTATCCTCTGCGAGTTGTGATATTCGAAAGATCAATCCTGCAAGACCAAGCAATAACACCAAGACGATCACAGCTCCAATTACACCGGTCTCCTGACCCACAATTGCATATATAAAGTCCGTCTGCGCATTTGGTAGATATCCCCACTTAGAAATTCCAGCGCCGACACCGACTCCATGGAGTCCACCCGTAGCAAACGCGACGAGTCCCTGCACCTCCTGATAGGAGTAGCCCAGTCGATTCTGCCAAGGGTGAAGAAAGGAAAAGAAGCGTTGACGTCGATATGCGGAGTATGTAACAGAGAAGAGACCGCCGGCAAAAAGAGCGGTGACAAAGGGCAAAAAGTAACGCATCTTCATTCCAACTAAAAAGAGAATGAGTGTCATAACTATCCCAACAACAATGGATGTTCCCATGTCAGGCTCGATAAGGATCAGTCCCATCGCCGCCCCAGATACTATGATCGCGGGCATGGCGCCCTTCAATGTGGTCGCCCTTCCCCTTACAGGTGCCGCAAAGAAGCTAGCCAAGAAGCCAACAATTGCCAACTTTGCAAACTCAGAAGGCTGAAAGGTAAGAAACGAAAATCCTATCCACCGTCTAGCGCCAGATACCTTGATGCCTATTCCCGGGACCAATACAACAAGGAGAAGGACGTTTGCCAAGAGGATCGGTGCCCTAAAGAAGGCTGCTAGGTAGATACTAGGTACCTTCGAGATAACAAAGAAGACGACAGCTGATATAAACAGCCACACCAGCTGCTTCTCAAAGATTGCAAACGGAGAGTGAGTAATAGCCGATGCTAATGAGGGTGCAAATGTAGTGGATAGCACCATTGCTGCACCAATGACTGTCACAACTGCGATCAGCACCAATAGTGGTAAGCCGTAATTTCCATCGACAAAGGTTACCTCTGCCTCGACAAGTTCACGGTCGTAGCCATAGTCAGCTAAACGCCCAGTTACCCGAGCCCCGAACTCTCGCCTCGCCTCTCGTCCCGCTAGGTGCGTGGGGCTCTTCCGCCCATTATCCGAAGTAGAAGCAGCATCTTTATTAGATTCGCCTTGGAGATGTTCGTCAAGGTCCTTCTCATCTTGGAGGTGTCCATTTATCAGAGTGAACTTGCGCATCAGCTGAACCTCACATGACCTTCGCCCTTCGACCGCGCCAATGACGCGACCGCTCGCTTGAAGTCCTTTCCTCGCTCTACATAGGAACTATACATATCCCACGAGGTCACTGCCGGAGATAATGCAATCGTTGATCCTGATGTAGCCATAGAAAAGGCCCGCTCAACGGCACTGTCCATATTCGTTTCGATAGCAACCGGAACAGATGTAGTAGAAAATACATCGGCGATCTCTTGAGCCGACTCCCCTATCGCCACTACCCCAATCAACCGATCGCTCAAGACTCTGAGGGGCGATAGATCAATACCCTTATTGCGTCCACCCATAATCGCGACTACGTTAGAGAAATTCTCTAAATCGTTGACAGTTGCATCTGGTGTGGTGGCTTTCGAGTCATCGTAGATCGCTATATCCATGACATCACCGACGTATTCGAGGCGATGGGCAAGGCCGGAAAAGTTCGTTACCACTTCTCGAATGGCATCGTCCTTTGCCCCAAGGATCTTAGCTAGTGCCGCCGCAAAGATGAAGTTGGTAAGGTCGTGGTGAAATCTCCTCACCAAAGATGAAAGTTCGATTTCGATAGAATCTGCGAGCACTAAGCGACTCTCATCAAAGTAGTAGCTCCCATTTGGAAGTAGTTTATATAAGAATCCATATGCGTCAAGTCTCTCTTGGACCATTGGAAAGTCCCTACTTATGAGTGTCTGACCACCTTCAATGACAAAGCTCGCTACCTTCACCTTTGCGTCGAGGTATGAATCTACAGAGCCGTGCCAATCTAAGTGATCGGGGGCAAAGTTCAAGATTGCTGCACCACTTGCATCCAACTGATCGCTGTATGCTAACTGAAACGAGGAGGCCTCTACGACATATGCTTCAAATTGACGACCATATGCATTGGAGAGAGGGTCACCTATATTTCCAAATAGCCCACTTCGGATGTCAGACCTCTCGAGCATCTGATGAATAAGAGTTGAAACGGTGGTCTTTCCATTGGTTCCAGTTACCGCCACGAGGGGACCTTTTACATATCTACGAGCAAAAGAGAGCTCAGAGACGACTTCAATTCCGAGAGAAAAGATCGGGTGCGACGGGGCAATTCCTGGTGAGACCACCACGAGCTCCACTCCATCGGTTGACTCTTCATTAACGGTATCGATAAAGTTTAGATCAGGTATATCTTGAATATCAGATTCACCGAGGGGAGGGTTTTGATAGACGACGGTCTCGAAACCTAAGGTGCGACAGAGAGTCGCAGCGCCCCTTCCCGCACGGCCGTATCCCCCAATTAGTACCTTCACCTTAACTCCTCTGATAGTAACCGTTAGGTGCAGTTATGGCTTTGCCAATGACCCTAGCGAGAGAAAGTCCGCATAGAAAAGACCCATGGCAAGGGCGGTAAAGACTCCGGCGATCATCCAAAACCTTACGATTACCGTAGTCTCTGGCCAACCCATCAACTCAAAGTGATGGTGAAGTGGGGCCATCTTGAATACTCGGCGGCCAAACGCACGAAAACTAATGACTTGAATCACGACTGAAAGAGTTACTACGACAAAGAGGCCCGCCAAGATCGGCAACCATAGATCAAGGCCCATAAGCAGAGTCGCTGCCCCTAGAGCGGCGCCAATCGCTAGCGAACCGGTATCACCCATGAATATCTTCGCTGGAGCGGCATTCCACCACAGGAAGCCAGCCAATCCTCCGACCATACCAACTACTACTATAGCTAGATCCAAAGAGCCATTGATGTGATAGACCGAGTAGTGGCGAAACTCCCAGTAACCAACGATGGTCAAGGCACCAAAGGCAAATATCGCCGAACCACCAGCCAATCCATCTAGTCCATCGGTGAGGTTTACTGCATTTGACGATCCAATCACCACAACGATGGCAAAGAGAATCCAAAGTGGGGTGGGCACAGCAATAGTAAAGCCACCACTTCGAACGAAGTTGATCGTCGAGGGAACGTGGAGCACGTAGTGCGCTACGAGTGCGAAGGCTGCGGCAACAATTATTTGGCCACTGATCTTGGCGCTCTTTGTCAGACCAAGGGACCGCTCCTTGCGAACCTTGATATAGTCATCAAGAAATCCAACGAGTCCCGCCCCGAACGTTACGCCGATGAGTGTTAGGGCTTGCTTGGAGATCGGCACGCCGAGGTTCGCATGTGCCGCTGCGTATCCCAAGACTAAACCTACAAAGATCGCAATTCCTCCCATCGTCGGGGTTCCTGCTTTGGTGACGTGGCGCTTAGGACCGTCTTCTCGAATCTGCTGCCCGATTCGATATGAACGCAAAATCTTAATCAAATAGTTTGTGGAGGAGACCGCTACTATGAAGGCAATAGCGCTTGACACGAGAATCGCTATCACTTGCCCAGTGCCTCCATCGCTACCTCAAAGTCGCTAAAGGGCATCGTCTGATCCATAATTACCTGGTACCTTTCGTGACCCTTGCCAGCTATCAAAACGATGTCATGTGGATTGGCCAGAGAAATAGCACGCTCTATCGCGCTTCTGCGGTCTAATTCAATCTCAAATTCAAGGTCTTTAGAAAAGCCCGAGACGATTGCAGTAACAATCTCCTTTGGATCTTCGCTTCTGGGGTTATCGTTAGTAACGATAGCAAAGTCGGCCAACCTAGCAACTACCTCGCCCATTAAGTGGCGCTTTGTAATATCGCGATTTCCGCCTGCTCCAAAGACGGTTATCACCCTACCACCATCGATCAAGGTAGCACGCAAGGCCTTCAAAACCTGTTCGAGGGCGTCAGGTGAATGGGCATAGTCAACGTAAACCCTGACATTATCGGAGACTCCTACGAGCTGAAGCCGCCCATCAACGCCTTTGAAACTTCGAATCGCTCTTGAAATGTCTTGGAGGCGATAGCCGAGCTGCCGCACCGCAAAGATTGCAGCAAGCAGATTGGAGAGGTTGTGCTCACCAAAGAGAGAGGCAAAGAATCTCACACCATTTAATTCGAAGTAAGTACCACTTGAAGTAAAGGTCAAAAGATTCACATCAGTTATCGAAAAGGAAATCAAAGGTATCTCCGCGGATATAATTAACCTCCGGCCAAAACTACTATCCCTATTTACGACTCCAAAGCGGGAGCGCCCAGACCTGAAGAGATTCTCCTTCGCCCTAAAGTAATTTTCGATAGTCCCGTGATAGTCCAAGTGATCAGGAGTTAAATTCGTAAAAATTGCGATGTCAAAGAGAAGATCGGCAAGACGACCCTCTTCTAAGGCGATCGAACTTACCTCCATCGCACAGCTTGTCTTCCCCTCTTTGGCAAGGTGGTCCAGGCGACGAAAGAGTTCTGGGGCCTCTGGAGTAGTGAGATTGCCATTCAACGTACCGATAACGCCACAGGGGCTACCAAGTTCGCTTAGTATATGTCCGATCAAGTGGGTGACAGTTGTCTTGCCGTTGGTACCAGTAACCCCAATAAGGGCAACTTTAGAATTTAGGTCACCGTAGAACCTTGATACCAATTTGGCCAAAACCTCCCGAGAGAGCTCCGGGACCGAAATTATGCCCATGCCCGCGACATCCGTAGACGAGGTAATGGCAGCTACCGCTCCATTTGCAAACGCATCTCCAATGAACTTAGACCCGCTACTCATGCGACCATCGAGAGCAACAAAGAGGTCTCCTGCCACGACTCTACGAGAGTCGATCGAGATTCCTGCGACATCAATATCGCCACCACTAGAACTAAGCGAGCTCCCAAATCCTGCGAGCAATTCACTTAAAAAAATGATGTCCTCCTTGATCCGGGGTAACGTCGCACGTGTTCTAGAACTCAAGGCTAATCGCCTACTCATTTGGAGACGCCAACTAAGGAGTTTCGCACGTAGCTAAGGGTAGGCGAGTAGTAGAAAGGGTTGCTACCTACCACCGCAAGCTTTACCCGAGGTGACGATCCTAACGCGACCAATAAAGTTGACGCACGAGGTCGTTGTTGAAACAGGCAACTTCGACAGTGAGAAGTGAGGCATGGCATTGATGCCATTCGTCGCAACCGGGGTCGAATTCATACCGATTGTCGATGGCCCAGCTTTAGCACCCAAGTGAGCGAGGGCATAGGTCATTACGTCGGAGAACACCTTTGCAGAAGTTGCTCCTCCGTACAACTGCTTAGGTTCGGTCAGGACAACGATTGCCGACAAGGGAACGGTTGAGTTGGTCGTAAAACCAACGAACGTTGCCATATATTGACCCGGGATATATCCAAGCGTTGGATTATTTGGAAAAGCGATCTGTGCAGTGCCAGTCTTTCCCGATATAGCAAAACCCGGAACTGCGGCCGCTGGAGCCGTGGAGTTGGCATCTGTTACCCCCGACATGAGCGATCGCATCGTCGCTGCCAACGAAGGAGAGATAACCCTTCTAGCCTTCGGCGCAACGGCTTTTCCACCGATCGAAAGTGCAAGTCTCGGCGTATAGAGATTACCATTTGCAGCAAGAACGTTATAGGAGTCAAGAACTTGCAGGGGTGTGGCGAGTTCATCTTGACCTATCGGTACGGCTCCTCTAGCTGTGGCAGACTGCTTGGCGACGGGATCAAGGTAACCATATGTACTTCCATGGAGATTAAGCCCCGTTGGAACCCCCCATCCAAAGTTATTGAATGATTTATTAATCGTCGTAGGGGAGAGCTTCGAGGCCACCATAATCGTTCCGACGTTCGACGATTGAGCGAGTATATCCTTGGGAGTCATGATCTGTGGTGCGTGCACTTCAGCGTCGTGAAAGGTAGATGCACCGACGCGAATTGAATCTGGAACCACGATCTCAGTCTGGGGAGTTACTACTCCCGCTTTCAGGGCGGCAGCAAACGTTGCTATCTTCGCAACTGATCCAGGCTCATATGCATCCGTCACGGCATTTACAGTGTCGCTCTGCTGCGTAAACGTAAAGGCAGGTTGAGGTTGGTTGAGTGGAGCCACTGGAGGCGCAGTTGAATTCGGCGGTTGCCCGGCGGTTTCGTCGACCATGGCATAGATATCACCGTTGGTTGGATTCATAACAACCACGGTCCCGGTACGTGCCTGAGACGCAACCATCTCAGCCGACAACGCACTCTCTGCATCGAGCTGTATGGACGTATCTAGGGTGGTAACGACATTTAATCCAGGTACTGACTCTTTCACGACCTTGGGAGGAATAGGAAGGTTGCTGTTATAGGGTGCGCTTGAGATTATCTCGGTTCCTGCAGTACCCGTGAGGCTCGAGTTGAAGTAATTCTCCAATCCTCCTTGTGCTTCGCCGTAGAGTGTAACTCTGCCGATAAGGGATTGTGCCATTGCCTGATTGGGATTCACACGAATAGGATCATCGATCAAGTTGATTCCAACTAAGGGGTCAGGGAGACCATGCGAGGCTGCGCTAGCGATAGCGCTGTCGATCGCGCTTACTTGCGCATCTGATATCTGTCGCGCGACGTAGGCAAATTGCCCTGGAGCAATCAGTGCGGCGTGTATCTGTACCTCCGGCAAATTTAGGATGCGAGAGAGTAGTTGCGCTTCAGCAATGGGGTTCTGCACCTGCGCAGGATCAACTACTACAGTCTTCGCCGGTTTCGACGCAGCAAGTACAACACCATTTCTATCTAAAATCGAACCTCGAATCGGGGTGATCGCTTGATAATTTAGTCCCACAATACGCGACAGATCGAGATAACTCGATGAAGGGGCCATCGACACAAGAACCAACCTAACGACGATTAGGAGGGCAAACATGATTACAAGGATTGAAAGGAATCGTCCTCGGCGTCTTGAAATCGCTCTTTGTGGCGGACGATATTGTTGCGAACCCCTTCGCAAGTTATCGCCTGCGGATGAGCCATTGCCTCGTGATTGCCTTTGATCTATAAAGGTCATCTCGGCTAACCTGCCGTCGTTGGAGCGGTAGTAGTTGCAGTGGCTGGTACCGTAGTCGTCGTAACAGGTACCGTAGTTGTCGTAACAGGTACCGTGGTCGCGGTTGACGCCGTCGGGGCAGTAACGACAGTTGACCTTACTGTACCGGTGGTAGCGTTTCCACTCGTGTTCAGAGATCCCTGGGTTTGAGAAGGCTGGATCGATACTCCCGGGGCCAATGTAGTAGTCGGGGCTTCTCCCGCTGGCGTGTAGTACTCAGAGTAAGGTTGCGAGCTTGATGAGTAAAGAGACAAGTGGCTATTGCTAGCGACTCCACTCGAGGTTGCAAAAGTCATGTGCAACTTGGACTGGGCATATTGTGCAATCCTTGCGGGTGAACCTAAAGAAGCCTCCGTAAGTCCAAGCTGCTGGTTACTACTCTTGAGGGATGTAATCGTTGAGTTATAGCTAGCGATCGATAACGACATTTTGCCGATCTCCGCTTGAGCGATGACTCCAGTTAAGACCGAGAACGCGACGACCGAAATTGCCGTCAAGTAGAAGAAGCGCTTTACCAAAAGTGGCCTTCGAAGTGCCTTTAGTTCCTCTCCTGTTGGAAGTGGCCTTAAATGTGCTGGACGATATCGACCTGCATCAACTTTGCGATCGATATGCTCTTCGGGTCGCAATTTTGGCGCATTGGCACTTTGGTTAATAATTTGACGCCGAAGCGACGGACCGGGAGCACCAGAGGCTGCCCCATCTCGGGAGATTGTTCTTCTCCTTCGTCCATCCTCGACTGGAGCGCGCGCATCGGAAATAGGCCTTTGACGTTCGTCCTGAAACTCGCCAGAGCGAGCCTCACGAAGCCAATCTTCAAAGGAGCCAGCGCTTTTATTGTTTAATTGTTCCTGGCTAAGTGTCACGAGAGAACTCCATCTGGGGTCGAACCAACTCTTCTTCAGTAATTTCAATCGCACGTAAACGTGCTGAGCGACTCCGAGAGTTCTCCTTTAGTTCATCACTGCGAGGCATTACCCTCTTCAGTAGATACCGTGCTCGTTTCATAGCACCACAGACACACGGCAATCTGGGGGGACACGTACAGTTGCCTTCAACTGCGACCCTGAAGGCACGCTTCACTCTTTCATCTTCACCAGAATGGTACGAAATAATCGCCGCTATCGCTCCAACCGATAGCTCTTCATCTATGAAGGCAAGGAGGAGATCAAGTTCGTCAAGTTCCTTATTTACTGCAATCCGTAGGGCCTGGAAGGTTGCCACTACAGCACCCTTTCTGACGTGGCCATATCCCTTAGGAATCGACTCCTCAACTACCTCAACTAATTTCGTAGTCGAAGAGATTGGAAGCGCCTCTTTTATCATCCGTGCAATTCTCGAAGCGAAACGACGTTCCCCATTTGTGGCAATCGACCGAGCAAGATCGTCAACGTCGATGATCTCGAGCAACTCGGCCGCGGTAATAGTCTCCGACGACGACATCCTCATATCGAGAGGACCACCCTCACGAATCGAAAAACCACGTGCTGGATCATCAAATTGATGGGAAGAAACACCAAGATCCGCCAAGACGCCAGCTATTGCATCATCGCCGATGAACTCATCGAGGCCCCCGCGTTCGAGTTCATCACCTATCGTTGAGAAGGGAGCATTTATCGCTACAAATCGATCACCAAACTTTGCAAGGCGATCTGTAGCAGCTCCAATCGCTTCCGAATCTCGATCGAATCCAATTATTCGAATTTCATCAGTCGTCGTAAGCAGTGCATCGCTGTGACCTCCACCGCCAAGAGTGGCATCAAAGACGACTCCACTTCGACCCGTGAATAGATCAGCGACCTCTCTCCAAAGGACTGGTGCGTGATAGCTGCTTGAGAATCTCGAAGAATATGCCTCGTTACTGAACATCTTGGGTCTCCATATGGAAATTCCAAGCTTCAACGCTCCAAAGCTCTATTGTTTGAAGTGCCCCAACGACCAAAACGTCTTTTGTCAAGTTTGCATAATCGCGGAGACGCTGTGGAATTGCAAGTCTTCCGGTGGCATCTATCTCACCCATAAAAGCTTCACTCGACCAGAACCTCAGGCGACGCCTCGCCGCAACATCTTCAAGATCCGCATTTAGGTAGCGATCAGAAAATTCATTAAAGTCCTGTGATCGCCAAATTGTAAGGCAGGGATCAGAGAATTGAGACTTTGAGACGACGCAGGATTGACCTAAATCTCTTCGAAGCTGTGCCGGGAGTGTAAGCCTCCCCTTCGGATCAAGATTGTGTTCGTGGATACCAATGAAGCGTGGTGCTTCTAACGCCGTCATTGCTACCCCCTCTAACACACGTGCCCCTATATCTTCCCTTTCCATCCACTTTACACCAAAATGCCCCACCCGCAAACAAAAGTTACTCATTGTGGTCAAAACAGCTTCAAATTTTTAGCAAAGTCTTACCTAGTGGATATTCAAGGGGCGTTATTGGTCAGATACAAGAGAGGCAACCCTAAGATCGAAGGTGAGATGGCAACGATCGATGACTTCAGAAAACCCTTTATCCCTACTACGAACAGCGAAAGTATCGAAGGTTTACTGCGAAGTAGTGAGTCCCAGGTTACTGAGCGAACTGTAGTCCTTTGCAAACCACTCGACTTTGGAGTAGTAATAGGTTCTACCCAAAAGGTTTCGACGGACCTCGCAGATTATGCCACTTCACACTCGATAAAGGTTCATAGGAGGAGTTCTGGGGGAAGCGCCGTCGTAATCGATCCCCGTAGTTCTATCTGGATCGATATTTTTCTACCCCCAAACGACCCACTTGCCTCCACATCCATTGAACGAACCTTCGAAGTAGCATCAACGGGATGGATTGCATTGCTCGATTCACTAGAAATCGCGGGCGAGGTCTATCGAGGACCGTACTCATTGCCACCAAAGTACAAAGAGATCTGCTTTGCGGGCAGAGCACATGGAGAAATTCTCGTTAGGGACAAGAAGGTCGTTGGGATGGCACAGAGGCGACGGCGTATCGGCACTTACATACACACAATGGCTTACGCAAACTTCCCCTACGCTGCCACTTTTGAGGCTACCTATGGCATTAGGGACGATCGAAGTGGTTGGAAAGATCTAGCTGTTGGATCCCTCTCAGAGTATGCAAACTTTGATGTGGCAGCGACAGCCGCATATTTAGAGAACTTCACGGATGCTCTGAATAAAAGCTATAGCTGACGAGACAATACCTTATATTGTCGTTCCGCCTTACGGTACCGAAGATACCTACGAGTCAGCGGGACTATGAGATCGCGGCATAGGTAGGAATTTCGCTTTCGCCGATATAGGGAAGCCACTCATCCTTAGGATTTCCTAGGAGATATATCCAACTCTTTGCCCTCGGGGCTACCGGCTGGCGTCTAAGAACGAAGTTCGTCTCATGGAGGAGGCGATCTTCCTTGCGTGAATTACAAGGCTTGCACGAAGCGACGACGTTATCCCAGGCGTGACCGCCCCCTTTGCTCTTGGGGATAACATGGTCAATATTTTCTGCTGGAGCCCCACAGTACTGACACTTGTAGTTATCGCGGATAAAGACAGCTCTCTTAGTAAGAGCAACTCTCTTAGGATATGGAACCCTTACGTAGTACTTCAATCTCACGATTGAAGGCTCTTCGAAGGTAAGGTGCTCCGAGTGAAAGAAGATTTCGGCCGCCGCGACGATCTCTGCTTTACCGCAGTAGACAAGGGAAATTGCACGATGGGAGGATACTACTCCGAGGGCTTCGTAACTCGCGTTGAGAACAAGAGCCCTGGACATCATTAGCCCCTCACCGAAGAGTGGTGGTGGAAGAAAGCCGCTGCGAAGAGCGTGAGGGACTGTCCTAGTGTCCTAGGATCACTTTTTGCTCCTGCAATTAATCGAGACATATCGCCCCCAAATGCGGCATCGCTTGATTAAATTTTACACCCAAAGTCGCCGTTGCATGCGACACCATTCGAGATATTCAAGAAGGTCCTTGCTCGGTGGTAAGGCGTCGACTGAACCGTAAAGAGTCTCCATACGAAAGCGCAAATAGGCCATGGACGGTGTTGGCAAATAGGGGAAAGAGGCCCACCATCTTCGACGCGTAAAGGCAGTCAGTTGACGAAGGGCCGTGAGATAGAGCGAAGGCTTTGAGGATATTGCGGTAGCCGAAACCACCGACCATGCCAAAATTCTAAGAATAACCTTTACTCTTCTCACAGCTCCATTCTAGCGTCGATTAGCTATTTTGCACCTTTGACCACGAACCGGAATCGGTGCGAGGCTCCTTAGGCAAGCCCAGAACTAACTCTCCAAGGATATTCTTTTGAACCTGCGATGTACCCGCATAGATCGTCCCTGCTCGTGCATTCAAGAACGTCATATCCCACGACGCACTTGAGTTTGGAGCTCCCGGATCGTCGGTTTGGAATGCAGACGTTGGTCGACGACCAAGCACTTCAAGAGCATTTGCACCCAAAATATCTAAGGCGAGCTCGGTTATCACTTGGTGGTATTCGCTCCAGTACAGCTTTGAAATCGATGCTTCTGGACCGGGGTGACGTCCTGATAAGAATTGCGAAAGGGTTCTCAAACCCAAGTAACGCATAACCTCGACCCTACTGTAACACCATGCAATCCTCTGACGAATAATAGGATCGCTACTTACACCGCGCTCCTTGGCCATAGCGATTAAGCGATCCAACTCTTGGCGGAAGCGGATCGGCAGGATAGCGGCTGCCTCCCCACGCTCGTAGCCGAGGAGGGTCATAGCAACAGACCATCCCTGCCCGACCTGCCCAACTATGTTTTCCTTAGCCGTACGTGCATTGGTAAAGAAGACCTCATTGAATTCAGACTCACCTGAGATCATCTTGATTGGGCGCACCTCAACACCTTCTTGATCCATTGGAACGAGGTGAAAAGAGATACCTTTGTGCTTTGGCGCATCAGGATCCGTACGAGTAAGAACAAATATCCAGTTCGCCAAATGTCCCGCTGAAGTCCAAATCTTTTGACCATTGATAACCCATTCATCGCCATCTAGGACGGCGCGAGTACCAAGATTTGCTAGGTCACTCCCGGCATTGGGCTCACTATAACCCTGACACCACCTGTCTTCACCTGAGAGAATGCGTGGCAGGAAGTGGTGCTTCTGTTCTTCAGTTCCCCATTGAATGATTGTATTTCCAACCATCTGAATCCCAAAGACGTCGTTAGGTCCGCCCGTAGGAACCCCCGCCTTTGCAAACTCCTCAACTAGGACGACTTGTTCTAGTGGAGAGAGACCTGCGCCGCCATACTCTTTCGGCCAATATGGAGCAAGGAGTCCATTTTCGTAGAGGGTCGTGCGCCACTTTTCAGTAAAAGCCGGAACCTCATCTTCGCTAATAGTTCCAATTCCTCCAAAGCCCTCTGGGAGGTTAGCGTGCAGAAAACTTTGGATCGTTGTTCGATACTCTTCTGCTGAAGGGGGATATGTCATGTCCATATCTTCGAAACTATCGCAAAATAGAGGTCTAAATATCGCAAAACTAGAAGAGCACCCTAAAAGGGCGCTCTTTACATCACTGAAATTTAATTATGGGCAACGTTTCGAACCACTATTTGCGGTTACTTATCTTTTGGTCCAAACTTACGACGCAACTTGCTGGATATATCCTTGGACTTAGCACTCTTGCTTCCTGGAGTTCGGCCGGAAGTAAGATCATGCCAACTCGCTTTGCCAAGTCGTCTCAGGTTTTGCTCGAAGACCACCGACGAAATCAACATAATTCCGAAACCTATCGCTCCGAGAGCGAAAGAGGTCGAAAACGTAAAGATTGTAAAGGCAAGTCCTACGAAGAAGGTAAGTGAAGACCACTTACAGTTTCTTCCTGCGTGGCGATAGACAGTCTCCTCTTTAACGCGCGCGGCGAAATTGGGATCCGACTCATAAAAGTTCTTTTCGATCTCTCGAAGAACGTTCTGCTCATGTTCTGAAAGAGGCACTCTTCACTCCTCCACTACTTCCGGGTCTTGCCCACGAGACCACGGCTTAGGCGACTTGCCACTCAATAACTTACAACAATGTTACATCTCAAATCTTCCAATTAAAGGTCGACCTTTCAAGTATCTTTCTTTAACTGCTTTTGAGATATAGTTGCGCCTCCTCAAGCATAGTGCTAAGGGTTTCGTATTTGCCAGAACCATCATCTTTGACCACTTCGAAGGCGAAATCTTCGACTCCCGAGATCATGACCAAGAGGATGTCCACTTTCAAAATTTCGCTGCGCTCAACCCCGGCTGAAGGCTCAATGGAGACGAAAGTGACACTCTCAGTGGAAAGAATTACTGAGGTAGCGCCGGAGTTCAAAATGGCCTCTATGTCTCTTCCAATTCGCGGTCGCAAACGAAAGTCAACCGCAACGCTAAATCCTACGCTTGAGATCTTTGAAGCAAGATAAGAGGTCGCCTCTGAAAGGAAGTGGTACGAATTCGATCTGACCTCGATCTCTATCATTTCGCACGACCCTTTCCTCTCTCGTATGACAAAAATTTATAAATCCACCGAGCTACGAGCGGACTGCCTTTGGGTTTGCCATTATTCGAAAGGCCTCTGCATAAGTGACATTTGCACGCCTTCCGACCTGCCTTGCACCGATGACCAGGTTCTCCAAAATGTACTCTTCATCCCCTTTTACCTGGCTCTGGTGACTCCTTACGCTTTCGCGTTTCGCATCGATCGTCGACGTTATATCAATCGCCACGTTAGCTTCGAGAGTACCTGACATCATCACATAAGATACTTGGTGAGGACTTCCGGCATCAGGGAAATAGAGTGGCGAACCGGCAGCTGGGAATACCGAATCCAAGACTGCCATACCAAGTTCACGATGGTCCCTGTGGTTGAAGTAAGTGGTACCAAAAAAGAGGGCGCTAGGGTCGTGGGTAACAACTACGTCTGGCTTGAACGATCGCACTTCCCCAACGATCACGCGCCTAAGTGCAGGCGAATTTTCGACCTCACCATCGTCGATGCCCACCATGTGATGCTCAGAGACGCCAAGGATGCGGCTCGCCTCTTCAACCTCTCCCTTACGCCACGCTACCAATTCAACCGAACTAGCACTCTCAGACAATGTACCTTTATCACCGTTACAAGCCACTATTAGCCGGATCAATGTACCTGCCTTGGAAAATAGCGAAAGCGTTCCCCCGACGCCAATATCAGCGTCGTCGGGGTGAGCAAATATCGCCAAGAGACGCTTAGGAGTCTCTCGAATTAGGTGAAGCTTGTCGCTTGCCACGAATCGATCTCCGTTTACCAAATCTCTTGCGGAATGGAATTCAAAATTTCAATAGCATCATCGATGTCATCGTCGCCAAGGTCGCTGTGGGTAACAAAGCGAATCGTCTTGTGGTCGAGCGCATTTGCCTTAATGCCACGACTAGCCAATTGATCAACGAATGAACTCGCGTTCGTAACCGTAAAAATTACGATGTTTGTCTCAAGTTCTTCGAGTCGAGCGTCAGCAATAACAACGCGGTTACGAATGACGCCAGCTAGTCGCGCTGCCCGCTGATGATCGTCGGCAAGTCGGTCAACCATTTCATTGAGTGCAACGATCCCAGCAGCGGCAATGATACCCGCTTGGCGCATCTGACCACCTAAAGTAGCTCGTTCGTACCTCGCCCTTTCAATGAAGTCCCTACTTCCTGCCAAGAGCGATCCAATAGGAGCCGAGAGACCTTTACTCACACAACTCATAACGGTATCCACATGGGAACAGATCTCAGCGGTTGACATTCCTGACGCAACGTGGGCATTGAATAGTCGTGCTCCATCGAGGTGGATAGGAGTCGATCCAGCCGCTTCGCGCAAGCGTCTCAACTCCTCGGCCCTCCAGTACTTTCCACCGGATTCCATATGGGTGTTTTCTATCGCTATGAGCGAAACTCTCTGGTCGTAAAACCCCGACGCCGTCAACTTTTCGACTACGACCCCGCCATCAAAGCGACCATTATCATCCTTTAGGGGCAGGAAGGAGACCCCTGCGTTGCGAGCTACCCCACCATATTCGTAGGTAAGAATATGCTGGCGCTCGCCAGCGATGATGTACGTACCCGGAGCGCAGTGAGTTCTGATTGCAACCTGATTGGCCATAACTCCACTTGGCAAGTAAAGTGCAGCCTCTTTGCCGACCCTAGTCGCAAAGAGCTCTTCCAAGTCGGCAACTGTTGGATCATCCCGATAAAGGTCGTCGCCAACAACTGCCCCCGCCATCATCTGGCGCATCTTCTCTGTCGGCTTCGTCACCGTATCTGATCTAAGGTCAATGAACTCTCTTTTCATGGCTAAAGAGCCTACATTTCAAAGCGGAGAGTTTAAACCGGAAATGTAACCAACATTTTTTGAGGTGATGATCCCGACGGATTCGTTTATTTGAACAAGGTAGCCTTCACAGACATGAAACCAGAAGTTGAACGCCACCAGTATTCGCAAGAGATAGTCCATCTAGCAGCGACTTTTATTCGTGAAAAGGTAAATGAGGGCATCATCGAAGTCGCCCTCAAATCATCAAGAACCGATATGGTAACTCAGGTAGACCGAGCAACCGAACAACTGATAAAAGACGCCATCCTCGAACGCTTTCCGGACGATTCGATACAGGGAGAAGAATATGGCGATATTACGGGCTCCAGCAGGTATCAATGGGTGGTAGATCCGATTGATGGAACTACCAACTTCGTCTATGGATTTGCCGGATATGCAGTGTCAGTTGGCATCTACGATCGCGAACTCTCCCGCACAGTCTCGGGATGTGTTCTTGACGTGCCGCGAAACAATCTCTATAGCGCCCTACTATCGCAGAGCGCCTTGAAGAACGCCAAGACCATCACTGTCAACCAACGAACAACGCTAAGCGAAGCGCTCCTTGCAACTGGATTTTCATATTCAGATGAAATTCGCAAGATCCAAGGCAAAATAATCAACGCAAATATTACTAAAATTCGGGACATCCGCAGAGCGGGAGCCGCATCCCTTGATCTGTCAATGGTCGCTTCCGGAGAGGTGGACGGCTACTACGAAATGGGCTTACAGCGATGGGACTACATTGCAGGAGCCTTCATCGTAGAACAAGCTGGAGGCACCGTAACCGGAGGAATCAATAAATTACCATCCTACGAATTAGTAATTGCAGGATGCAATGAACTCGTAGCGCTCATCGAAGAGATGGTAAATCTCGACCTCTATCGCTAGAAATTTAAAAATATAAATATTTTTAGCATCGGAATTACGAAATCAAGAAAGTCGGATTTATCCCGAAACAGTTCACTCGAAATAATCACATACAGATTTCGAATGCGTTAACGGGAGATGATGAATAGCTGAGAATTAGTCACAATAACTAAAACCCCCTTCCAAAAAAAACTCAATAAGTGCAGGTAGGCACGGCAAGAACCCAAAGAAATAGTCAAAGTAACTATTTGGTTACAATTTGAAATATAAGTAGTAAAAATTCACTATATTTTTATCATAACATTGAATTACCAAAACAAAAAAAGATCTTCAAATTCAAAAAAAAGCGCAAAAAATGCCTTACTTGAATTGAAATGTGAAGATTATGTGACTATGTTCTAGAAACGATCACTGAGCGGGGTGCTCACTGATCGCGTAAAAGTAAACCGATGGGGGTAAACACATGAGCATACGTCGGACATTCACCGACACCTTGGGAAGATCCGGAAAGACTTCCCGAATTACCAAAGGGGCAATGGCAACAGCCGCTCTAGCTGTTATCGCAAGTGCTTGCGGTAGCGGGTCAGCATCATCGTCCAGCAACACATCCGCTGCGACGACTGCAGCTCCAGCAACTACGGCTGCAGCTCCACAGCTCACCACATCCTCCCTTGACAGCTCATTTGCTGCCATGACGAGTTTGAAGCCTCTCGTATCCCAAGGCAAGGGTAAGGTTGCAATCATCCTTCCAGACACCCAGTCTTCGGCACGTTACGTCGCCTTCGATGCGCCTTACCTAACTAAGGCCTTCCAGCAGGCTGGCTATTCCTCCAGCGACTTCATCATCGAGAACGCACAGGGCAGCGACGCTACCCAGCTATCCGATGCTCAAGCAGCTATAACAAACGGTGCATCAGTTCTCGCAGTTGACCCAATCGACTCAGGCGTTGGTGCTTCGATCGAATCATATGCAGCAGCACACGGCGTCAAGGTAATTGACTACGACCGCATCACCTTGAATGGTTCTGCAAGCTACTATGTCTCCTTCGACAACGTTCAAGTAGGCAAGCTCATTGGACAGTCATTCCTATCCTGCGTATCCAACTGGGGAGTAAAGAATCCACAGGTATACATAATGGACGGATCGCCGACTGACAACAATGCAACCCTCTTCGCACAGGGTTACAACTCGGTCATCAACCCAGCAATCGCAGCTGGACAATTGACCAAGGTTGGAGAGATCGCCGTAACCAACTGGGATAACCAAGTTGCTTTGACCGACTTCCAGCAGGCCTACCAAGCACATCCAAACATCAACGCAGTCGTAACCGCAAATGACGGCATCGGAAACTCCGTTGTCTCAGCGCTCAAGACGCTAAACGTTGCTCCTAAGACCGTACCAACCACTGGACAGGATGCGACCCTCCAAGGAATGACCAACATCCTCGAGGGATACCAGTGCTCGTCGATCTACAAGCCAATCTACCTTGAGGCACAAGCAACAGTTGCTCTAGCAACCTACCTCCGTGCAGGTATGACGCCACCATCCGGCCTTGTAAACGGTACAACCAACAACAAGACCACCAACGTGCCATCCGTACTACTAACCCCAATCGCAGTCACTGCTAGCAACATGGCCTCAACGGTCATCAAGGATGGCTTCATCCAGGCTTCAGCTCTCTGCGTTGGCAACGTAGCCGCACTCTGCACCGAGAATGGCATCAGCTAGTCAATTGCTGAAACGCGCCGACTCATAGTTAGCGGACAATAAGCGTGGAAGCCGGGATCAATAACCAAACGATCCCGGCTTCTTCTATGTAAAGAGTGAATCCGATTGCCTCAGGGGAAGAAGGAGTCCAATATGGATCAAGGGGGCCAAATGGCCACGAACAACTCGAGCGGAGCGCTTCTCGAGTTACGGGGAGTATCGAAACACTTTGGACCGGTACAGTCCCTCACAGATGTAAACATGTCTGCGCCCAGCGGTATGGTAACTGCACTGGTCGGAGACAACGGAGCTGGCAAGTCAACACTTGTAAAGTGCATAGCTGGCATCCATTCACCTGACGACGGAGGACACATCTTCTTCGACGGTAAAGAAGTCTCAATGAAGAGTCCAAAAGACGCAGCTTCACTGGGGATCGAGACCGTATACCAGGATCTAGCACTATGCGACAACCTCGATATCGTGCAAAACATGTTCCTGGGTAGAGAGAAGCGCCGTGGCCTCTTTCTTGATGAAGATGCAATGGAAAATGCGGCTAAGGAAACACTGGCTAGCCTCTCAGTTACGACGATACGTTCCATTCGACAGCCAGTTGCATCTCTGTCTGGTGGTCAACGGCAAGCTGTCGCCGTCGCTAAGGCCGTCATGTGGAATGCGAAGCTCGTTATTATGGATGAACCAACTGCAGCTCTAGGCGTCGCTCAAACCAAGATGGTTCTCGGACTCGTTCGAACCCTCGCGGATAGAGGTCTTGGAGTAATTATTATCTCTCACAACATGAATGACGTCTTCAAGGTCGCTGACCGAATCGCCGTACTTCGTCTCGGCAAGATGGTTGCTGAGGATCGTGCGGACAAGTTCGACCGACAGATCATTGTTGACCTAATGACGACTGGTGTAAGTACCCGAGCCCGATCAGAAGACGCACTTAGCGGTGCGGAAGGTGGAGCCCACTAACGATGGCAACTAATCAAGAAGATATCAAAGCTTCAGCGGATATAGTCGCACCCACAGAGGTCGATCCTACCGCTGCGAATACGGCAAACTACTTCGAAGTTGCGACCTTCGGAGAGTACGTCAAATCATCGATTGCAAAGGTAAAAGGCGGAGACTCAGGAATTCTTCCAGTCCTCGTAGGCCTCGTTATCATTGCGATCATCTTCCAATCCCTTAACAGCAACTTCCTATCGGCGGGCAACCTTATCAACCTCCTCTCGCAAGGAGCGGCTTACATTCTTCTTTCTCTCGGAGAAATCTACGCCCTACTTCTTGGAGAGATTGATCTCTCGATCGGATATGTCGCTGGCGTAGCCGGTATTGTAATGGCACAGCTCGCTTCAGCACAACACAACTGGCCATGGTGGGCGGCAATCATTGTTGCTCTCATCGTAGCTACAGCTATCGGAGCTCTACAAGGAACGATCATCACACGCGTTGGACTGCCATCCTTCGTGGTAACCCTTGCTGGCCTCTTGGGGTGGCAGGGTGTCATGTTGATCATCCTTGGAAATGGCGGAACATTACCGATCAGCTCCAATGTACTAAATGATCTTGCTAACGGATCACTTAATACTGTGGCAACGGTGATTTCCATAGTAGCGATTGTCGCTATCTACGCCATAGTAGTCATGACTCGCGAAGTCAAGCGAAAGAAGAAGGCACTTCACAGAGCCCCTGCTTCCCTTGCTTACATCAAGATCGGAGGAGCCGTAATCGGCGGAGCGGTCCTAATCCTCATCTCGAATACAAACCGAGGAGTATTGGTTCCGATTAGGGGTCTTCCGTGGGTTGTTCTCATCGTAGTTGCGTTCGTCGTCATGTGGACAATTCTTCTATCGAAGACTCGTTACGGACGTTACATCTATGCCGTCGGTGGCAATGCTGAGGCAGCTCGACGCGGTGGTATCAACCTCGCTAGAGTTCGAACTGGTGCATTTGCCCTCGCATCACTTACGGCTGGCGTGGCAGGCATCATCTACGCATCCCGTCTACGCTCGGTTTCTACAAGCCTTGACGGAGGAACCTTGGTTCTTTATGCCGTCGCAGCGGCCGTTATCGGAGGAACTTCTCTCTTCGGAGGAAAGGGCAAGCCCATACACGCAATCCTTGGAGGAATCGTTATCGCTGGAATCGACAACGGAATGGGACTACTCGGCATCAGTGCTGCGGCTCGCCTAGTTGTTACTGCCTTAGTACTTCTAGCAGCAGTGCTCATCGACGCCTTAGCAAGAAGGTCTAGGACTGCTCGCTAAACACTATTTGTTATCTAGAAATCAAACCTAAATAGTTAGAGGGGCGGCCTACACCGCCCCTCTAACTATTCAACAAATTACAGCCGCATTAAGAGATACCTACAACCTCGAAATGAAAAATCTCTCCTAAGCAGGTGCTGCTGGAGGGAACTCTTTTTCGAGTTTCGTGGGAAGGGGACCGGCTTCGATCCTGAGGAAAGCAGCTTCCCTTTCAAAATCATCAATCTGATCAAAACCCTTGTACACCGACGCGAAGCGAAGATAGCCCACCTTATCGACGTCCTTAAGTAACTCCAAAACTGCTAGACCAATCTCAGACGAATTCACCTCACCCGAGGTTCCCCTGATCCGATCTTCTAGCTCTACGACGAAACCTTCGATATCACTGTCATCAAAAGGGCGGCCCTTGAGGGCAGAAGCCAGCCCTCCGTAGAGTTTGGCACGATCGTACGGCTCGCGATGGCCTGAACGCTTTACGACAACAAGTGGCGCCTCTTCGACTCTCTCAAATGTCGAAAAACGACGAGAACAAGCTAGGCACTCACGGCGACGACGAATAGCCTTGCCATCTTCAATGACACGCGAATCGAGAACCTTATCGTCTAAATTTCCACAAACAGGACAACGCAATGTGCTCTCTCATCTCCTTATAGATAAGAGAATAGTGCTCATCTGGTTGGACTTGACATCAACTACCCTACTGTAAGGGACTGACCTGGGACAATAACCGTTCCGTGAACCTCTTGCATCAGTCGATACTCGAGCTGGCTTACAGAACCACCATCTGCGAAGCGTGCCGCTATCGAATAAATGGTATCGCCAGGCTGAACCACATACGTCGTCTTTGCAACGCCTGCACCGGTGAATGAAGCGACGATCGAGACGACCAATGCGATCGCGAGTATCGCTATGCTCACCACCACAATCACATGATTGTAAGCAGCCTCAAAAGCTAAGTTGACCCCACGCTTTCCGGAACTCACTTTGGATCCACTACTGCGTCGACGTTGACTAACTCGACTATGAACTCTGCTGGGAGCAGCCGAGGATACACGCGAAAAAGGGATTATATTTTTGGTGCACGCGGCCTCAACGAGGTGATCTGAGAAACTTAGGATCCTTGAAGCGCCAGACTGTTGACCGATCTCAAACAATTCGGACTCGACCACAGAATCATAGTCAAAGATCTCCGGACCATTCGGCCGCGAAAATCTCATGCCTTCGTATGAACCAACTTCTTGAATGCCCTCTCGCGATGCCATCTCATCACCCTCCAGACCCTTATCGAACATGAATGCTATCATATCGAACAGGTGTTCGTTCTAATAAATAGAACAAATGTTCAAACGAACGTTATTCTCGTGCTAAGATACGGTGATGAGCAGTAATGATTCCCTGGTTCTATCGTCCAAGCGTCGCGAAATACTTTCGTACATAGAGGAAAGGCTTCGTACAACTGGTTATCCCCCGTCTGTACGAGAGATTGCAACAGCCTGCAATCTTCTCTCTCCCTCTTCGGTACAGTTTCACCTGAAGGCGCTTCAAGATCAGGGATACATAACTCGGGATCCTTCAAAACCACGCGCACTCAAAGTTAACATTCCTTCGACTTCACCTTCGCATGAGTCATCAATAGAAGTTCCACTTCTTGGCTACGTAGCTGCTGGACATGGTGTTTTAGCCGAAGAGGTTATAAGCGATGAGAGAATCGTCGTTCCAGCTTCTCTTGGCGACCCCTCCAACCTCTTTGCACTTTCGGTGAAGGGAGACTCGATGATCGGTGAAGGTATCTTTGAACGCGACGTTGTTATTGCTCGACGACAAAATACTGCCGTCACTGGAGAATTAGTCGTTGCGGGAGTTCGCGAAGAGAGCGAAGCAACAGTTAAGAGAATCGAATTTGATCGTAATCAAAATCAAATTTTGCTCAAGCCATCGAATCCCGCATATACAACAATGGTGTTTCCCGCAAATGACGTCCAGGTGTACGGAAAAGTCATTTTCATGCAGCGATTCTTCTAGGCGAACACTATCTGGAACTAAAGGCTTGGCATCGATCAATGTATAAATAATCCCTCCAAAATGAGGGATTATTTTTCATTAAAGATGCCTGAGTCGATACCTGCAGCACTGCAAGCGACCGACCACTTTACATGCACAACAGACCGTAAAGCGCCACGGCAATGTCCCACCGACTTGCTGGCGTTTCACCTAATCAAAGTGAGATGATCAATCGTCGTAGGACTTGGTGCGCCTCTTCTATCTCACTACGTGAAATAACCTCATCCTTAGTATGAGCGAGTTCGGGATCGCCAGGACCGTAGTTTACAGCCGCGATGCCTCGTTCATAAAAAAAAGCCACGTCGGTCCATCCAAGCTTCGACCTAACGCCTCTTACGCCGCTACGATTCAGTGCGCCGATTATCGGGTTACCAAGAGAAGGTGGGGCCGAAGGCGCGATGTCCACAACCTCAATGGCGTCACCCAAATCGGCCACTAACTGTTGCTCGATAAGGGCAATGTACCTCGAGATAGTGGCTTCATCGCTTTCAGATGGTGCGTAACGAAGGTTGATGGTAACTTCGGCGTAATCGGGAACTACATTTCCCGCGATGCCACCTTCGATTTTGGTAGTTACTAAAGCAGGACGATACGTCACTCCTCCGAAGTCAACGGCGTCGTGTTCTAGCTCGTCCAAAAAAGAAAGGAGTTGTCCGCATCGCTCGATGGCATTTATACCCATCCAAGCTCTGGCGCTATGCGATCTCTTACCCCTTATTCCAACTTTGAATCGGGCGGTTCCCTGACAACCAGCTTCAATGTAGCCGCCGGTTGGTTCGAGCAAAACAGCGCCAGCGCCCTTCAAGAGATTTGGATCCGCCCTTTCAACTTCTAGAAGACCGGAAAAGCTCCTTGCTATCTCTTCGGATGCGTAAAAGATAAAACGGAGATTCTCTCTGTCGCAAAAGTCATTAGCAAGGCGGATCATGACTGCCACTCCAGCCTTCATATCAACGACGCCCAGACCATAGATAAGGTCATCTTCCACGATGGCTCGAACTTCACCGAATGCGGGAACCGTATCAAGGTGGCCAGCTAGTATCGTCCCCTTTGCGGGATCATAATTTCGCGAGGTAGCGACCACATTGTTACCGACTCGGACAACCTCATAACATCCGATAACTTCGAGCTTTTGGGCGACATAGTCACATATCAAACCTTCATTGGTTGAGATCGACTCGATATCAACCAATTCTTTCGTCGTTTCGAAGAGAAAATCTTCGATTGAAGGTGCCATTTAAATTGCTATTCCGCTCTCGCGAAGGAAGGAGTTGAGCGCGGTCTTATCGTGCCTCTCTCCCTCGTTGAGCCGCTTTATAATCAATACTGCTGGGATATAGAAGTCGCCACCGGGATAGCTTCGCTTCCGCGAACCTGCTATTGCAACCGACCATGGAGGAATGTATCCCCGGGAGACTTCTTCGCCGGTCTCGGTATCGATAACTGGGATTGAAGGATTCAATATCACTCCGGCAGCGACAACCGCACCGGTGCCGACGCGTGCTCCTTCGGTGATCATGGCCCTAGAACCTATAAATGCCTCATCTTCGATCACAACAGGTGCGGCTTGCGGAGGCTCCAAAACTCCACCAATTCCGACACCGCCCGAGAGGTGGACTCGTCGCCCAATTTGAGCGCAAGAACCTACGGTCGCCCAAGTATCGACCATGGTGTCTTCCTCTACGCGAGCACCAATGTTGACATAACTTGGCATCATCGTTACACCTGGTGCAAGAAATGAACCCCACCTAGCTGAGGCACCAGGAACGACACGGACGCCAAGCGTTTCATACCCTCTCTTGAGGCGAATTTTATCGCGGTACTCGAACGGATAGGACTCCATGGTTGTGGCTCCAGAAGCACGGAAGAGGAGGAGTATCGCTTGTTTGATCCACTCGTTTACAACAACGTCGCCGGATTCGGCAACGTATGCCACTCGAAGTGACCCGTCGTCCAATCCATCGATCACATTGTGGATAACCGTGATGATGTCAGGATCATGAAAATCGACCGTTCCCCGGTTCTCCCAAATATCAACTATCTTTTGCGCTAAATCTGCCATTTATAAGCTCACTAACTCTATCTTTATTCAAAATGTCCCTACGGCTAGAGCCAAAGGGGAACGCTAAAGCGCCTGTAGCACCCTTTCAAGTGCATCGTCAGATGCCACCGCCGCCACTCTTACGAAGTTTGCATGGCTTGGGGAGTAGAACTCTCCTGGCGAGACGATAATCCCAGTTCGCTTGGCAATCGAAGCCGCGATCTCGAAGCCGTCGGCCTTATCCTTCGAGTCAAACCAGAGGTAGAAGCCCCCGTCTGGCATCTTCGGTTCATATCCCAGAATCAAAAATATCTCAATAAGCCGCTCAAGACGTCCTCGATATCTTTTGGCTTCTTCCTCTACGTGTTCATCGTCGTCAAGAAGGCGAGCTCCCAACTCCTGAAATGGACCGGGGATCATGAGCCCGGCATGCTTTCGAACTTCGCTAAGGTAATGAACCAGCTCGCGATCTCCAGCATAAAAACCAACCCGACCGCCAGCGAAGTTCGACCTCTTTGAGAGCGAATGCACCGCGATAAGTCGATCCGTACCCTCACTTAATGCACTGTATCTGGGACTTGACCAGGTGTATTCCACGTAGCATTCGTCTGAGACCACAACAAAGTCATAGGCTTTGGCAACCTGCAATACGTTTTCGATTGAATAGATCTCACCGGTAGGGTTCGACGGTGAATTTGTCCAAACGAGCAACGTCCGCTCTAATAGATCCTTTGGAACCGATTCGATCTGCAATTTACCATCTTCAATGGCGACTGGAAAGTACTTTAGTCCGCTCAGAATTGCACCCATAGCATACGTTGGATACGACACTTCAGGATATAGGACGACGTCACGCTCAGGTTGCCTTAGGTGGAGGTACCAAGGTGTAGATGCAACAAACTCCTTTGAACCTACGCACGCCGCCACCTCTTCAAGGGAAAGTTCTACGCCAAGTCGTCGAGACATCCATCCGATTGCCGCACTTCGAAGTCGATTGGAGCCAATTGAGGTGGGATAACCATTTGCTAGGTCAAATGAGAGTTGACGAAACTTCTCCGGCAGCGGATCAACTGGGGTACCGATCGAGAGGTCCAACAGCTCTAGTCCATGCTCGCCAGGTAAGGATCTCACTTCCCGGAGACGATCATGGGGATAGGGAGGCGGGGTAAAGGACATGTCTCCTCTTCAAAATTTGCTTTTACTAACCTATAATGTAGTCTTCGAAGTAGGAGATGCTAGTAGTGTCAAGGCGTGCAGTTACCTCGTAGGAATCTTCCTTGGAGAGGATTGATAAGACTTCACCTTCAACCTGGAGGCGCGCTAACACGTCACCATATTCGTAACCGATCTCAAGCACAAGCACCTTGGTACCTGCACGAATAAATGCAGCTACAGCATCTCTTAGTCCATCAATATTGAGATTTTGGAGCGCTGAGACGAAGATAGCACCGGGATACCTCTCCTCAAGTGCCTCGCGGTCGATCTCTTTATCTGCCTTGTTGAAGACCAGTAATTCTCGCAACTTTCCAGCACCAATCTCATCTAAGACTTCGCGCACAGCTCGAATCTGCGAATCAGGGTCGCTCGCAGATGCGTCTACAACATGGATTAGAAAGTCGGACTCAGTCACCACTTCGAGTGTCGATCGAAACGACTCGATTAACTGATGTGGCAACTTCTTAATGAACCCGACCGTGTCGGATAGAAGGAAGGCCTCTCCACCGGGAAGAGCTACCCTACGGGTGCGAGTATCCAACGTGGCGAAGAGGCGATCCTCTACTAGAACGTCGGAGTGCGCCAAAGCGTTAAGGAGTGACGACTTACCCGCGTTGGTATAACCAACCAAGGAAGCGGTCTTATTACGCGATCTGCTTCGCGCGGAAGCTTGGACCCTTCGAGTTGAAGAGTAAGTCTCTAACTGCCGCTTAAGACGTGATATCTTGTCCTGAATCCGCCTCCGGTCTTCTTCAAGTTTGGTTTCGCCTGGACCACGGGTTCCGATACGTCCGACCTGTTGCGAGAGTTGCCCTCCCTTTCCCCTGAGACGGGGAAGTCGATAACTCAACAGAGCTAGCTCAACCTGAGCCTTTCCCTCCATGCTCTTGGCATTCTGCGCAAAGATATCGAGGATCAAGGCCGTACGGTCTATAGCCGTTCTACCTAAGACCTTTTCGAGGTTTCTCTGTTGCGCAGGCGTTAATTCGTCGTCAAAGATGACGGTATCGCAATCTGTCGCGTACGAAAGTTCGCGAAGTTCTTCGACTTTGCCCCTACCAATAAAGTATGCAGGGTCTGGCGAGCCCATCCTCTGAGTCAACCTGCCTACCACGTCGGCTCCAGCAGTATCGACGAGGAGCGCAAGTTCGTCCAGCGACTCATCGACCTCTTCTTGGGATGTATCGGGGAGAACCGCTCCAACTACAACAATCTTTTCGCGAAAGTGACGCTCAATTAACGTCAATGTATCCGCCATCCCCTCTCATCTAAAGTGGCCAAAGCGCCTCAGCTGGAGCAACTTTAGCTACGAAAGAGGCTGGTCCTTCGAGGTAGAACTCGCCCCTTTCGCTATTGTAGCTCACAGAAAGGTCTCCGCCCGGATTTTTAATCGAGGCCGCCACCAGCTCCTCACCTCCATCAAGGCTACGTAATACCGCTCCAACCGCGGTCGACCCAGAGCCACAGGCCATCGTAAAACCTGCGCCTCTCTCGAAGACAATCATCTCAACGTCACCGTCAAGAAGCGAAGTACCACTCTTGGGAGTAACCCACTCTACATTTACTCCGCCGGAATACGAAAGCTGTAGCTCCCGGGCTTCGATGGCAATCTCATCTTTGAACGATGCTAAATCAGCCACTGGTTCATCGACCACATATACCAAGTGAGGATTTCCAACATCAACTAGATAGGCACTCCAGTTGCGACCAGCTACTTTGCTCGCATAGTCATTTGAAGTAGTAACGGTGACCTTGCCCATCGAAGAGCTAATTCGAGCAGAGTCTCCATTTATTGCATGGATCACCACTCCCCTAACACCAGCGTCGGTCGTTACGTCAAATTGTCGTTCTCGAGCGAGATGCATGCGCCGAATGTGAAATCCTAGGCACCTGAGACCGTTTCCAGAGATCGCAGCCCTTGTCCCATCACTGTTATACAGATGCATTGTAGGAGTACCATCGAGGGTTAGCATAACTAAGCCGTCAGCTCCGACCCCGTAGTTGCGATCGCAGAGCTTCTTCGCCCCCTCGCTAAATTCAAGCTTCGGTACTTCCTCAACTTCCGCTACAAGGAAATCGTTTCCGACACCCTGATATTTATAGAGCCAATTACCATCGCTATTCACCTATCTAAGGCTAGCAACGCGATAGCAGTGATCTCTCTTAGATGACATATGATCGGAAGATGCGATCCGTTTTAGAAAGGAAAGCACTTTGCGAAGATTAGAAAGACAAGTTTAAGGTAATATTAAACTTAATTTTGGCTCACTTTTACCTTCGGCGATTTACATATATAAAAGAAAAGGCAACGACATTCAACTTCCAAGGAGCGACGCACCCCAGAGTCTCCGCTAGGAAGGTCGTCGATGGCACCCCCATCAGCCTTTTTAGGATTGCTTCCCCGTTGCAACATACGCAGCGGGGAAGATTTATATGGCAACACATTGAAGATCTCCAACCAGCGCCACTGATTCATACCATACCGGAATAGGTCCCTCCGCGTTTGCGGCAACTGATAGAGAGCTTTGTTTGCATGCGATTTGAGCGCTCAGAGACTATAGGTAGCGGAAGTCAAGGAAACTTTTACGCATATCGCATCTCGGACAAGAAAAAGGGCGACTTTGAGGAAACCGCGCACTCAAGGAAGCCAAGAATTCGAATGCTTCAGATCACCGATATTCAACTTAGCGATCCATCATCGCCAAATCGATTTGAATTCGTCAACAAACTCATCGACATTGAGGCGGCACGCCCCTTTATCCCCGGTCATCGCCCTAGTGAATTGCTGACTCCACACGCCGCTATCGCCGCAGTCGAAAAAGCCAACTCAATTCACGAACAACGCGAAGTCCAAGTTGCGCTCTTTACCGGAGACATCATCGATTCCGCGCAAAGAAATGAGGCTGAGGCCGTCTTAGCGATCATCGAAGGGGGTGAGTTAGATCCTCAGACAATCTTTGGAACCTACGAAGGGGTTCAGAGCGCGACGATTGACGATCCCTTTTACTACAAACCCGATGCTTCTAGCGACCTAATGGGAGAAATGTACGGATTCCCCAGGATCAAAGGCTACCTAGATGCAGCGTTAGGAAGACAAAAAAGCCCAGGACTAAAAATGCCTTGGCTCATGGCGAATGGTAACCACGAAGTGCTTGTCCAAGGGATGGGTGCGCAGAGTAAAGTCGCTAGCAACTACGCGCAAGGTGGACAAAAACCAACTGGCTTTTCCACCACCGACATTGACTTCGGTTCGCTCGCGAAAAGGTACGAAGGCGATGCGTCAGCCCTTCAGCCCATCGTCACAACAACCTCAGTTGCACCCCTTGACAGTCGTCGCCTGCTAGCAGACGGAGAGTTCGGTGCGATGGTTCGAGACACAAAGGGACTCCCGGTCGGCCATGGCCTATCGAGTTATGAATTCGGCGAGATGAATTATTCCACCTACTTTGCCGAAGGGGACTTCGTAGTTATCGCTATCGATACGGCAAATAGAGCAGGTGGAGCTCGCGGTGTTATTACAGAATATTGCTTTCGAACGCTCGAAGAACACTTGGATTTGGCAAGAGCGACATACCCCACGGCACTAATCATCGTCATAAGCCACCACAGCCTCTCCGAGATCAACTTTGATGAAAGTTCCGTTACCCTAGGGGTAGTTGAAACATTGATGAGTTCAAACCGGGTCTTCCTCTGGCTCTCCGGTCATACACACAGAGATAGAGTTATTTCGAATAGCTCCAACCCAGCCCGCACATTCGTCGAAGTTACGAGTGCTTCAATTGCAGATTGGCCATCCACCATCCGCGAAATTGAAATCTTTGACGACGTCTCCAGCGGAAAGGTAACTTTGTACCTTCGAAGTCACACTGTCGCCGAACATGTAAGGTACATCAGCTACGGTGAGGTCGTTACCGGGGAGATAAGCGAACTTTTATCGATTCACAGCGCAATCATCGCAAATACGGCGGCGATTTACGGATTAGATGTTCAAGGAACCGAGCTCAAAGAGATAAAGATAGAGTGCGATCGCGAGCGCTACCTGTAGGGCATAGATGATATCTGATTGACGATTCATCATAAACCGCCTCGGACCATAAGAAATACACTCCCTCGCATTTGGCAGGGTGCCAAAAGGTGACCAGGTAGAGGGAGCAACTATGCGATAGCAATACCATCGCCTCCGAAGTTCTTTACTTGATACATAAGGTGATCCGCGATACGAAGGAGGGCGTCAGGCTCATCTTGGCCTGGATAGGAGATCGAAACTCCAACCGATGCAGAGACCAATACCCTTTCATGCGTTGAAGTTACGATTGGAACCTTGATCGACTTCAAGATTCGATCCACAACGCGCCTTGCATCTTCGCTATCAGCGATGTCACCGAGGATGCAGACGAACTCATCACCCCCAATTCTTGCCACAGTATCAACTTCGCGGAGGCAATTTTCGATTCTCCTCGCCACCGCTATTAATATCTCATCTCCAATAACATGGCCGAAGGTGTCGTTTACTGGTTTGAAGTCATCTAAGTCAAAGAATGCAAGTGCAGTGAACTTTCCGGACCGCTTATTTCGATTCAATTGATCCTGCGTCTTTGCCATCAATAGGGTACGATTCGGCAAGTTAGTAAGAGGATCGTGGTGAGCCATGAAGTCGAGTTTCTGCTGGGTCTCCATGATCTCTGTAATGTCGGTATACATTATGACGTATAGGTCGATCGATCCACCTCGACCCGCTAGGGCAGAAATGCTAGCGATCGCAGCGAACTCACTACCATCCTTGCGTGGAACCCTTATGGGACCCGACCAATCCTTGCCAAGATTAATGCGCTGAAAAACCTCTCCATCTTCGAGGATCGAGGCGTACTTGCATGTGACCGATGGACCGGCATCACCCAATACCTCCGCATACCCAAATCCAGTCATGCGGGTAAAGGCTGGGTTAATATCGATAATCGTTCGATCGGAGTCGAGGACGATAATCGCTTCAGAGCTAATCTTGAAGACCGTTGAACCCTGACGTAGCTGCTTATCTGACTCAATCTTGGTCGTAAGGTCAGTACCCACGGTGACAAAGAAGTTAGCAGTACCAAGGTCATCGTAGATTGCTCGATTTTGCCACTCGATTATTCGCCGTTCGCCATCGCGCCTGGTCCAAGCCGCATGCGAGTGACTAATTACTTGCCCTTCGAGCGCGCTCTCAAACCATTCAATCGCCCCTTTGCGTCCTTCGTCAGAGAAGAAATTCAATGTGGTAAGCGGAACGCTCTGCAACTCCTGCAGAGACTTTCCAGTGAAATCCTCCACAGTATCGTTACAGTAGACTACCCTTCCACTTCGATCAAGGACGATAATCATCTGAGGAACAACACCTAAAATCTGCGAGGCGAACTCAAGGTCGGTTTCAATCTGGTGCAACGCCTTGCTCTTTGACGTGACGTCGATGCCGTAGGTTACAACAGCTAGATCTGAGTCCTCATTATCTTCAGCAATTCTCTTGTAGTGCATCTCCATGAGTCGACGACTACCGTCCCGATGGTGGTGCCAAATCTCATAAACCCCACCGATTCCATTCCTAAGCGTATCGACGAAGGCACCAACCACCATCTTGTGGTCTTCGGGTGCTACCCACTTTCTCCACACCTCTGTCTGATAAATGACGTCAATACTCGAATAGCCAGTCAACTCTTCAGCTTGTCGATTAAAACGAACGATTCTTCCGTTGGAGTCGAGAACCATAATCGCTGCGGAGACCGAATTGAGAACTGCACGGTTGAGCTTTCGTTCGCGCCACAGCGCAGCATTATAAACATCTTCATCAGGTCGGACTAGGAGGAGATAGCCAAGGGTTAGACTTTCTGGATCAAGCGGGGCTATAAAGATTCGAAATGCCCGGCCAACTCCCGTATCGTCGTAGACAACAACGATCGTGTCGTTAGTTTTGCCATACTCGCTTTCGAGAATTGTCCTAAGTTGGCTTCCGCCTTTTAGCCTGCCTAAATCTCTGAATTTAATGGTGACGTCCGATGAGACATCAAGGCCGAGGCGTCGCCTGGTCTGTTGATCCAATCCAGAGATGACACCGCTAATTCTGTCATAACGAAAGAAGATCGAGTCAGCTCGAGAAGTGATCGAATCCAACATTCTTCTCTCGGCCTCGAACCTATCTGGGCGCTGATAAGCAACAACAGCACGCGAGATGAACTCGGCCGTGGCGTCGAGAAGTATCCGATGGAATTCGGTCGGATCCTGCTCTTGATAGCCAGAGATGGAAAAAGTTCCGATGACTTCGCCGCCAACGGCTCTGATGGGCGCAGACCAACAAGTAGCAAGTCCTAAGTTATGGGCAATGTTGAGTGCATCTTTCCATCGCGGATCGTATGCGATCGAAGAAACTAGGGTACTCACATTGTGCTTAACCGCATACGAACAAGAGCCATAGGTGTCGCCCACCGGTACATCAGTGAGAAGGAACCATCGTTCGCGATCGAGAGAAGGGCAAGCCGCCACCGAAATGGTGCCGATTTCGCCTTTCAGCATCACTGCGGCGATCGAATTGGGTACGATTGCTTCAACTCGTTTACAGACCACGTCATAAAAGTCGCCGATAGCACCATTTGAGTAAAAGGCATTGAAGCCATCGAAGAGAAGATCCACGATGTCGCGAGCTTGAAAGGTGCCTATGCCGCCGTGGCCAACAACCCTTGAGTCCCAGTCGCTCAAGTCCTGACGCCTATTAGCTGCACTCGAGGTAGCTCCCCTAGAAATGCGGTCAGAAAAGACCGAGATCAATTCAGCTTCAAGCGCTACGAATGCGTAAGCCCCATGGGACGCCTCACGTTCGTTGGTAAACTTTTCAATAATCGATCGACACCTGTCATCGAGGAGGCTTCCTAGGCCGTTTGTAACCTCTCGAATAATTTCACTCGTAGAGATATTGGAGACGTAGGACCCAAGAGCTCCGATCCGTCGCGACCAGCGCCGCAAAAAGGCGATTGCGCCTAGCGGCGTCGATACTTTATTTGAGATTGGATGAGGCTGGTACGAATTAACCCACTCGATGACAGCATCAAATGTAATTGGTGCCGAAATACCGTATCCCTGGCCAAAGTCGGCACCGACAAGGGAGACAGCTTCAATCAATGCGTCGCGCTCCAACCCCTCTACAACTACCTTCATCCCTAGATCGTGGGCAAGGTCAGTCAAGTGAGCAACGACGTCTATCGAACTGATCGGATCAGTCGCGCTCCTAATAAGACCTTGATCGATCTTTACCTCAAAGAATCCAAAACTTTCAAGGCGCAGCAGAGAAGAATAACCTGCTCCTAGGTCGTCCTGCGCTAGGTGGACCCGTATCTCTGCGAAGCTCGTGAGATTGGAGGCTGTTGCCGTACTTACAGAATAAAGGTCCTCCTCTTCGGTAAGTTCAAGGGTCAAAACCCCAGGAGAGAGGTCAAAGTCACGCAGTGCTGCCTTGACAACTTCAACGTACCGAGGATCACGAAGGCCCTGCGATGGAAGGTTGATATTGATCCCGCAGTATATCCCCCTTGCCCTCCATTGACAGATAGACGTAAACCCCTGTCGCACCCCCTCTTTAAATAGATAGAAGAGATCCTCTGAGCCTAGTGCTGGAAAGAACTCCGCCGGCGAGATTAGGCGACCATCATCGTCACGTAGGCGCGCTAGCGCCTCTACCTTTGTGAACTCACCCGTAACCAGGTTAATAATCGGTTGGTAGACCATCTCAAGGGCTCCACCATAGAGGCGAGTCCTAATCGCGCTCCTCTCAGAGAGACTTATAGCTCTACCGCCATCGAGGCGAGGAAGCGACGATGATACAACGTGTGCTATGTGTTCTAAGGCGCGACGCCGCCTTGAAATAGTAAAAAAACCTGGCGTAGATGCGTATACAGTTAGAACCGCAACCGTCTCGCCGTGGATGTTAGCAATCGGAAGAGCTGCAATAGATCGAATACCAATGCCTCGAAGAAAGCGGCTCCACGGCCGCATCCCGACATCCATCTCTATCGAATCACATATCTCTACCCGTCCGCTGCGCCAAGCACGAGAAGCCACATGATCGCCGCTAGCCGATGATCGCGCTATTGATACCTTTGGCAACTCTCCATTTTCCACATAATTGAGAAACTTTTTATCGTGATCGCCTGAAGAGTATTGATATTGAAAGAGGCCACCCTTATCGGGGCGAGAAAAGTCTGCATTTACGACGCCGTAGAGCTTGCAAACGACGTCAACGAGAGTACGAACGAGATCTACTGAAGTGGTGGTATTCGCCACCGCGGAGTCAATCTCTTGGTTGAGCTGGTCTATCTGTTCATCTAGCTCTTCTTCGGACTCTAGGACAGCTTGAGTTATTGCATCGAGGCGCTGAAGTGCGCACTCGAGATACCTTGTCACTACCTCTCGGGGAAGCTTTGACGAGTCAATTCTTTCAGTCAGTATCGCTGCGAACTTTCTATTCGTCTTCAACATCCATATCGGCCGTATCCCCACCCGCGCGTGAACACGACCTAGTTGCGCTAAAACGTCAATCGTCTCTCCGAGTGAGAGCGTCGGAGTCAATAGCTGGGTCGCAAACCGACGATGAAAGATGCGCAATGTTGTAACGTCACTTGCAAGAATGAGTGCGAAGTACGAGGAGGCCTCATCTTCAATTGCGAAGGTGCCGTAGAAGTATTCGAGGTAGTCGTCGACAGCGGCAGTGATCAGTTCCTCGGGAACCTCCCTGGACCGTTCGTCCCACTCCGATAGAGTTACGTAAGCACTCAAAATCAACCTCGAAGAGCTAACCAACTACGTGAATACCGACAAAAACACTATCGACGGTGAAATCTCCGTTATTGAGAGATCGAACTTGCCTAAACCAATCAGCTCGTTTGAAGAATCCAACCTTTAAGAAATGGTTATCGGCAATTGCAAGGCTACCTGTAAATCATAAATGACTTGATAAAAATCTCAAGTGCGATCTACAACCAACTGCGCACCGAAAGGAATCCCAATAACCCACTGTTCTACTTACTCGTCGAGAGCTGACCTAATCGTAACACTACATTTGAATTTGCTCTCGTAATTACCTGTCAGATAGCGGTAGATCTCCGACATTCAGCCTCAAGACACCTTCGATTTCAAATAAACCAATGCATCGTCTACGCCATTAAACCACTTCACCCTTGGATCGCGACGAAACCACGCCATCTGTCTCTTGGCGTACTTTTTGGACCTAGCGACTACCGACTCTTTGGCATCTTCAAGGGATATCTTCCCTGCAATGAAGTCGAAGATCTCGCTGTATCCGATGGCTTTTGCCGCCGTTGCAGATAGGGCGAAGTTATCAAACAGGTATCTGCACTCTTCAATCCAGCCCTTTTCAAAGAGGATGTCATTTCTCGATCGAATCCTCTCGACAAGTTCATCTCGCCCTGGGAAGAGTCCTACGATCTCCCCACTATCAATCGGATATGCGTCCACCCCAGGTCCAAAAGAACTGAAGGGACGACCCGTCAATTCGATCACCTCCAATGCTCGAACGATCCGCCGGAAATTCAGTGGCTCAATCTTTACAACAGCTGCTGGATCGAGCTCAGTAAGGCGCCGATAGCCCCAATCTAGGCCATTTAGCTCGATCAAGGTAGTTAGCTCAGCCCGTTTGACAGGATCTGTCGGCGGTGGTGCAAGGTGATCAAAGACCGAAGTGTGATAGAGGCCAGACCCTCCCACAAATATCACCGGCGAGGACGCCGGAATCGTCTCCTCGATCCCAGCGACCATGGTCACAAATTGAGCAATCGAAAACTCTTCACAAGGGTCGACTACGTCGATCATATGACAAGTCAAATCGCCTAGTTCTTCGGCTGTCGGCTTTGCGGTCCCGATATCCATATGACGGTATATCGCCATTGAATCGCACGATAAAATGCTCGATACACCCAACAATTCGGCCAAGGAGATTGACAGCGCCGTCTTTCCAGATGCGGTCGGCCCAACGATGCTAATACGACGTCTATTCACCCTTTAGCCCTCTGACCTATGAAAATACAATGAATCGACCATGCAAATACCCCACTTATGTGGTTTGTGAACAAAAACTTGTATTTACAAGTGTGCTTTTTTCAAGTGATGAGGCCTAATAAATTCACATACCATAAACAATGTAAGTGTGACAAATCAAGTTAAGTTTATAAAACCAGGAACTACATGGAACGAAGTGTACGCGCGGGCGATGGCCCTTGCTCCAGGAGCATTCGAGCAAGATCGAATAAATAACCTTTGGGGCGGAGAGTGGCAGCGTGTCGGAACCCCTCATAATGCCATTTCGTCTATCGATGGTTCATCGATAATAGGACCTTCAATGCTCGACGCCGAAGAGGCTCACGTGGCCCTTATGGCATGCGTAAAGGAACATGAGGTCTGGTCGAAGGTCGATCTACAAGAGCGCAAAGAACGCGTCGCTAGGGCAATCGCCAAGCTTCGTGCCAACGAAGAGGTCTTGGCGCTTCTTCTTGTATGGGAGATAGGAAAGCCATTCCGCCAAGCCATGACCTCCGTCGATCGAACTATTGGCGGCGTTGAGTGGTACCTCGAAAATATCGATCGGATGATGGAAGGGCGTAAGCCACTAAGTGGTCCAGTGAGCAATATCGCCTCCTGGAACTACCCGCTAAGCGTTTTAGCCCACGCCATGTTCGTGCAGATGCTCGCCGGCAACGCCGTAATTGCAAAGTCACCTACCGATGGTGGAGTCGCAGCCCTCACACTTGCGATGGCATTTGCCCGTGAAGAAGGTCTTCCCGTAACTGTAGTATCGGGATCTGGTGGAAGGTTGAGCCCAGTCCTAGTTCGCTCCCCAGAAATTGGCTGCCTAGCATTCGTTGGTGGAAAAGATACTGGCGGTCAGATCGCCTCTGAACTCGTCCGGGTTGAAAAACGCCACATGCTCGAACAAGAGGGGCTAAATGCTTGGGGTATCTGGGACTTTTCACAGTGGAACGTCCTCTCAGGCCACATCAAGAAGGGCTTCGAATATGCAAAACAACGCTGCACCGCCTATCCACGCTTCGTAGTGCAAAGGTCGCTCTTCGACCAATTCTTAGAGACCTATATTCCAGTTGTTGACTCCCTGAAGGTGGGTAACCCCCTCGCAGTGGCGAACGCTGACGATCCCCTTCCCGACGTTGACTTCGGTCCGGTCATCAACGCAGCCAAAGCACGAGAGCTAAACCTCAAAGTAGAAGAGGCGATGGCCAAAGGTGGAATTCCTCTATTTAGAGGCGAGCTAATCGACGACAACTTCGTCCCTGGACAAAATCGTGACGCCTACTTTGCACCGGTGTCGATCTTGAACCCACCAAGTTCAAGTGCGCTCTATCACAGCGAACCATTCGGACCAGTTGATACCGTAGTAATCGTCGATACGCCAGCCGAAATGCTAAGTGCGATGAACGTATCTAACGGAGCTCTAGTCTCTTCGATCGCATGCGATAACGTTGAGCTTGCCAAGCGCCTAGCAGAAGAAGTCCACGCCTACAAGGTTGGCATCAACGCTCCTAGGTCGCGCGGGGATCGCGATGAACCATTTGGTGGCAAGGGCGCATCATGGAAGGGTGCATTCGTTGGAGGTCAGTACCTGGTACAAGCTGTAACTGAAGGTCCCGCGGGCGAAAGACTTTACGGTAACTTCCCCGACTATCAGCTATATCCACCGGCGTAACTGCCGCTCCTCGGCAAATCCGATCATATGTGATCGATTATCCGAGGTACGCAAAACAGCAAATACAAAGAATTGCTCCCCTTCAGTCGCGGTACTGAAGGGGAGCAATTTGTTTCGGAGAAATGAGCAACTCTCGACCAAATGGCTTTCGAATAACGAATCACCAAAACCTCTGGGCAAACCGAGGCTCCTACCCCGCAATGCACTGCTGGCACTGAGTTGATGCAGGCGAAAGGAATTGCTAGATATCAACATCAGAATGCAAAACACCTTTTCAGGCCCGGATTTCCATAGCTCATATACTTTACGGCGCTAATTTACCTACCGCCCAAAGGCCCGCGCATTCGTATGTGACGATCACCAATACTTACCCCTTGCATAAATAAGACCACCGGGTGATCCCCTTTGCCGAAATATCTCTTGGCTAATGATCTAGGAATCGAATCCAAGCCAACAGGCGAGCGCATAACCACGACGTTTCAAACACTTGGGGCTGGAAAATTTACCCTCGGCATATCTGCTACAAATCCAACTTACCCAAAGGTACACTGTTCGATTTCACCTAACTCAACCACTCTTTAGTCATGCCAACCAAAGGCACATCCTCGAATGACCAATAAACGTCCGAAAACTATACAAACATCATGAATATCATCGAGTTGGAGAGAAGAGGAACAAATTGTCGCCCGAAATAGAGACATCTAAACCGTACCGCCTAAGAAGAAACCGCGAAACCGGAGTATACGATCGAGAGAGAATCTATGAATTCCTAGACAGCGGTGCTATAGGCACTCTCGGAGTCATAATCGACGACAAGCCAGTAATGATTCCAACAATCTACGCGAGAGTCGAAGACAAAATCGTCTTCCATGGATCAAAGGCATCCGCAATTCTGAGGGCGGCCATAGAAAACGGCTACGCATCCCTAACTACCTTCGTCTTAGATCGAATAATCCTTCCAGACTCAATCTTCTATCACTCAGTCGACTATCGCTCTGTCTCAATCGCTGGACGCTGTCATGAAATCGAAGATGAGGAAGAAAGAACTCGCCTCTTCAGGGCATTTAGTGATGCCATCCTTCCGAAACGATACGACTCGGTTCGCGAACCAAACGAACAAGAGCGACGACAAACAATGGTGACTGTGATCAACATAGAGGAGGCCCTATATAAATTCAATGAAACAGAGAATGAAGTTATAGAGACCAATTCAGAGACTTCGACGTCCATTGTAAAGTTAGAGCCACGAAACTACAGTCAAGAGGTGTTCAACAACGATCCGTTGGACCGTGACGTATTCGCAAAATTCTTGCGATAAGCCTCTAGCTGACAGCAATCTCAATCTTGCGTCGGTGACGCGGTGCAGCTATAACGTCAACTAGCTCACCTCGCAAGAAGTGTGGAGTCGCTGATGTAATCTCAACTAGCGCATATGAACCCGCAGCTAGCCTAACGTCACTACCTCGAAGGGGCTTTCCAAAGTGAACAAGCTTATTTTGACTTGTACGTGCAGAGAATACACCTTCATGCTTCTTGGAAGGCCCCTCGACTAGAACCTTCTCAACCCTACCGATTCGCTCTTCATGCTTTAGCAGCGCACTACGCTCCACCACTACCTTAAGAGCATCGAATCTCTTCTGCACCACCTCTGGATCAATGAATTGATCAACCATCAGGGAGGCTTCAGTTCCAGGGC
>VFSW01000337.1_pt1 | contig 67352 bp, 71 predicted proteins | sample 5358111 | NCBI WGS metagenome assembly VFSW01 (sample SAMN11554181, study PRJNA540505) | mine drainage metagenome | isolation source: sediment from site ElyBrook_90M | place: USA: Ely Copper Mine, Vershire, VT | collected 2017
AAACAGTAAAGAATGTCTCCGGTATGATGTGTAAACTATGTCTCGGTAACTACACCCCCTTCGGCTGCTTATGCCCGATCGTTTAATGAACTTCTCGACCTGTTGGTGTAGATGATTACCCTTAAAAATGTTGTGTTGCGTCGTGGCGCCAGAGTTTTGCTCGACAACGCTTCTGTAACGATCAAACCTGGCGAAAAGGTGGGCCTGGTAGGGCGCAACGGCGCGGGCAAATCCACGCTGTTTGCATTGCTCAATGGGTCCTTGCATGAAGATGGGGGCGATTGCATCATTCCCGCGCAATGGCGTATGGCGCAAGTGGCCCAGGAAATGCCGGAAACCGGGCAAAGCGCAACCCGATTTGTGGTGGAGGGTGATGTCGTGCTGCGCGCTACGCAAATCGAGGTTGAAGCGGCTGAACAAAGCGGTGATGGAAATCGCATGGCCCATGCCTATATGAAACTGCACGATGCCGGAGCACACGATGCCGAAGCACGGGCACAGGCCCTGATTCTGGGATTGGGCTTTAAAGTCAGCGAACTCAATAATCCCGTCAACAGCTTTTCCGGGGGCTGGCGCATGCGTTTGCAATTGGCGCGAGCCCTGATCTGCCCCTCCGATCTGCTATTGCTGGATGAACCCACAAATCACCTCGATCTCGATGCCCTGGTTTGGCTGGAGACCTGGCTCAAACGCTACACTGGTACGATGCTGGTGATTAGTCATGACCGCGAGTTTCTTGATGCCGTGACGCAGGTCACCGTGCACATAGCAAACGCCAAATTGACGCGCTACGGTGGCAACTACAGCACCTTTGAAGATTTGCGCGCCGAACAGATGGCGCTACAGCAGAGCGCATTTGCAAGGCAGCAGGAAAAAATTGCCCACTTGCAAAAATTTATTGCCCGCTTCAAGGCCAAGGCCAGCAAAGCCAAACAGGCCCAGAGTCGGGTCAAGGCGCTGGATCGCATGGAAAAGCTTGCTCCGCTGCTTACTGAAGCTGACTTCACTTTCGAATTCAAGGAACCTGCCAACCTGCCCAATCCCATGCTGTCGATGCACAACGTCTCCTTTGGCTACCCGGCGCCGCTTAATGCACCCACGGATACGCAACCTGCCGTGATTGTGCGCAATGTCAGCAAGTCTGTGCTGGCAGGGCAGCGTATCGGTATTCTGGGGGCCAATGGTCAGGGTAAATCCACGGTGGTTAAAACCATCGCGCGCGCATTGGCTCCCATCAGCGGCGAGATGAGTGAAGGCAAGGGACTGAACATCGGATACTTTGCCCAACAGGAAATGGACGTATTACTTCCGGCAGACACACCCCTGGAGCACATGATCCGTCTCGCCAAAACAGTGACAGCTGCTGGAAAACTTAGCGGTCAAAGCACCCGTGAGCAAGACTTGCGCAACTTCCTTGGCATGTTCAATTTTGGGGGTGACCTGATCAAGCAGGCGGTTGGAACCATGAGTGGTGGCGAAAAGGCGCGGCTGGTGTTGTGTATGATCGTATGGCAGCGCCCCAACCTGTTGCTGCTTGATGAGCCAACCAACCATCTGGATCTGGCTACGCGCGAAGCCTTGTCCGTGGCACTAAACGAGTTTGAAGGCACGGTAATGCTGGTCAGTCACGACCGTGCCTTGCTGCGCGCAGTCTGCGACGAATTCTGGATGGTGTCACACGGTGGCGTAGCGCCGTTTGATGGTGATCTTGATGATTACCAGCGTTACCTTCTGGAAGAGGCGAAACGACAGCGTCAACCGAATACAGCCAAACTGTTGCGCAAGGAACTGGAAACGATAGATCGCGAGATACAGGCATTAAGCAACGAACAGATCCGGTTGCAAACCATCCTGGAAAACGCTGTTGCCACCGCGGAAATTGCCCGGACGGGTAAACGCCTGAAAACAATTAAAACCGATTTGAGCCAGCTTGAAGAGCGTTGGTTTATGCTGAGCGAAGAGATTGAGGCAACGAAGCGAGGCGTGAACCCTTGAAAGATTTTAAAAACTGAGGTTGCACATGGCCCGGCAACGTATTCCGTTAGGCAGGATTCTAGGCATTCCGATAGGGCTTGATCCTTCCTGGTTTCTGATCTTTACACTGCTTACCTGGTTGTTGGGACACAGCTATTATCCCGACGAATTCCACAATTGGCCCGCTGCGTTGTACTGGTTCATGGGTGCCCTGACCACGCTCCTGTTTTTTGCCAGCGTGCTGTTGCACGAATTGGGGCACTCTGTGATGGCGCTGCACTATCAAATTCGGGTACGCAGTATCACACTGCATATCTTTGGCGGCATTGCCGAAATTGGCGGGGAATCGCCAAGCGCCACGGCGGAGTTTTTGATAGCGATTGCAGGGCCACTGGTCAGTTTTGCCCTGGCCGCTATTTTCTATGTGTTGCAGCCAATATTTCTTACGGTGCAACCACTATTTGGGCTTTTCAAGTATCTGGCTTACATCAACCTGACTCTGGCCCTGTTCAATTTGATTCCCGGGTATCCGCTTGATGGTGGGCGCGTGCTTCGCGCTGCGGTCTGGGCTATTAGCGGCAATATGAAACGCGCCACCATCATCGCTGCAAAAGTTGGCAGGGGGTTTGCCTTCCTGTTCATTATGTTTGGTGTCTGGCAAATCCTTTCTGGTGACTTTGGGGGTGGATTATGGATAGCTTTCATCGGCTGGTTTCTTGACAACGCGGCAAAAAACCAGTTGCGGCAACTTGCGGCGGAACGCTGAGTTCGTGGCCCATGACATCCACTACGCGCTCCTACAAAATTTTGATGAGCAATCTGGGCTATGCTCGTGGCATTGGCGGGCAATTTTCGCATCATGTCCGCTACATGCACCGCCACTTCTACTGCACCCCGGCAGTGCAAAAACATTCATTAGGGCAGTTGAGCACACTCATAGCCTGCGAGGACCCTGACATTTGCTGTTTTGTGGAAATTGACAAGGGATCGGTTACTTCTGCCGGATATAACCAGCTACTGTCGCTCGTGAACGCGAAGTATCGCTATTTTGATATCGAAAACAAATACGGACCCACAAGCCGCCTGCGTTCATTTTTTGTCACGAAGGGCAAAGGCAACGGATTCATGGCCAAGGAGGATTTTCCATATGAGAGAATTTATTTTCATCGTGGAACCAAACGTCTTATCTACAAAATTGAACTTGAGGCTAACCTGAGTTTGTTTTTCTCGCACCTCGCGCTTACCAAATCCGCGCGACGTGCACAGTTGCTTGAGGTTCGGGAACTGATGCGAAGTGTTCCAGGCGAAGCCATCTTTCTTGGAGATTTCAACATATTATCCGGATTGGCCGAGCTGTCACCGCTGCTGGATCGATCCGGCATCGTTTTGCTTAATCGGGAAGACATTCCCACCTTTACTTTCCATAATCGCGAGTTGGTCCTTGACCTTTGCTTTTGTACCAACAAGGTTGCCGCCTTGTCCCGATTGACGGTTGTGCCCCAGGCTTATTCCGATCACGCTGCATTGGTGCTCGAAATTAATTCCATGAGGCATTGATCATGTCGGAAATGATCAGTGGCTTCGTTGCAACCTATGGCTATCTGGCCGTATTTGTCGGCACCCTGTTTGAGGGGGAAACGATTTTGCTTGCAGCCGGATACGCTGCACAAAGAGGATTACTCGACTGGCCCACGGTCTTTATGGTTGGCGTTCTGGGAGGCACCCTGGGGGACCAGATAGCATTTTTGCTGGGTCGCTGGAAAGGCGCGTATTTGATCAACCATTTTCCGGCACTGGCGCAGCGGGCGCCCCGGGTGCACCGTTTGCTTGAACGGCATCACATTGGGCTGATTCTCGTCAACCGGTTCCTTTATGGCCTGCGCATAGTGGGGCCAGTCATCATGGGAACAACCCGTGTACCATTTATGCGATTTGCCCTGCTAAACATTGTGGGGGCCGTAGTCTGGGCACTTGCTGTGTCCGGGGCCGGCTATTATTTCGGTGTGGCCCTGGAAGCGCTCATTACGGATATACATCATTTTGAGCAGTTGATTCTGGTAGGAATCCTGCTGGTTGGATTCATTCTGGCATTGTGGTTGCATTGGCGTTCTGCACGCGATAAAAACGATCCGAACAAATCCGAGTGAGGTGTTTTAAATGCAGTGGGCCTCTATGTTCAGTCACGATTTTCCCTATTCGATCCTGGCCCTGGAGCATAGCGTTCTGGTGTTTGGCGGTTTGTTGATTTATCTGCTACTGACCCGGATTGGCCAGCAACGACGCCCTCCCGCTTCAGCGGTTGCCTGGGTAATGGTTATCGGACTGTTTCCTTATGTGGGTATACCGATATTTTTGCTGTTTGGAACGCGAAAATTTCCACGTCCGGTGCGCAAGCTACCCCGGATAACCGCTTCTGGTGCGGTCTGGAATGAGCCGGTATGGGCCACTAACCTGCTTGCGGCGATGGACCTGCAACCAGCAAGTTGCAATCAGAAGGTTATTTTTCACGAGAATGGTGCAGTTTCAAAGACGGCCCTGCTTGCACTGATCGATAATGCCACGCAACAGATTGAATTATGCAGCTTCATCCTCGCGCCAGATGAAATGGGCCAGGAACTGATTGCGGCCCTGTGTTTTGCCGCCAAACGGGGAGTCAAAGTGCGTGTCCTGCTGGATACCGTTGGCGGACTGCAAAAATCGCGACGGCACATTCCCGTCCTGCGTGCTGCAGGGATTGCTGTTCGCTGGTTTATGCCGCTTCTGCATAATCCGCTGAAGGGGCGCAGCAACTTGCGCAACCACCGCAAGATGGTGATTGTGGATAGTGCGCAGTTGTGGAGTGGCGGACGCAATTTTGCTGCAGAATATTTTATTGACAGGCCAGGGCTCCCTGCCTGGGTGGATTTGAGTTTTGTGGTTTGGGGGGGATTGGCCAAACAAGCGCAGCGGTTGTTTGAACGGGATTGGGTAATGCCTGATGGGCTAAACCAGCCTCTGGTTAGCGGTGTGACAGAATATCAGGCTGGCTATGGCGTACGCGCGCAATTGGTTCCAAGCGGTCCTGATCTTGCAGATGATACAGTTTACGACCTGCTCCTGACTGCGGCATATCAGGCGCGAGAGCGCATCATTGCGGTCACCCCTTACTTCGTACCCGATGATACGCTTCTGTTGGCCTGGAGCATGGCGTGCAGGCGTGGTGTCGAATTTACGTTGCTGATACCGCGCCGCTCCAACCATATTCTGGCTGATCTGGCCCGAGAGCAGGCACTGAGGGAGCTTGCCCATGTGGGGGCAAGGGTGGTGCTGTATCCCGAAATGATTCACGCCAAAGCCGTGATCATTGACGATAAGCTGGCACTGTGTGGTTCTGCCAATCTGGACGCACGCAGCCTGTTTTTAAATTTCGAACTGATGACGGCGTTTTATGGCGCCCCTGAAATTGAGTGGCTGGCAGCTTGGGTGCAGCGGCATGTAGCGCAAGCCCAACCTTACAAGCCACAGGTGCCGGCCTGGGGGCGCGATATCGTTGAAGGCCTGGCGCGGACAGTGGGTTTTCAGCTTTAATCTGCTGTTTGCAGGTAAAATCACCGGTACACTTTCCCGCTGTACGTTATTTGTTTGAGGAGGTTTTATGAAAACGAATAGCCTTTTGACTAAATCAATGCGCGCCCTGATGGCTGTCCTGGTTATTTCAGCGGTTTTGCCCGCACAGGCGGCGCCGGTCTCTGATCCTGAGCTGGAAAAAGTCATTCAATACGGCAAGGAGTTGTTCACCCATAACACCTTTGGTGGCAACGGCAGGGTATGCCAGACCTGCCATCTGGGTGGAGGCGCAGAACCAGGCAGGTTGCCAGATGGCAAGGTAATCCCCAGCCTTGCTAATGCTGCAGCCGTATTTCCGCGATTTAAACCGAGCCAGGGCAAAGTGTTTACCTTGCCCGACCAGATTCGAAGCTGTGCTGGCGCCGCCCTCCAGGGCAAAGCGCCTGCATATGGCAGTGATGAACTCAACGCACTGGTTAGCTACGTGACTTCGCTTTCTCAGGGAAAACCGATTGATATGGGTGGCAAGCCGCAATGATTGAACTGACTTGTCCGCACTGCCAGACGATCAATCGCGTTCCGCCCCAGCGGCTTTCTGAACATCCAATTTGCGGGGCCTGCAAGAAGCCCTTGCTTGCGGGCGTTCACGCTCTTGATGGCGCCTCATTTGATGCGCTACTCCAGCAATCCGCCCTACCCGTAATTATCGATTTTTGGGCGCCCTGGTGTGGGCCTTGTCGTAGTTTTGCGCCGACCTATGCAGCAGCGGCACAAAAATACGGAGGCCGGTTGGTCTTTGCCAAAGTGGATACTGAAGCTCAGCAGGCCTTGGGCAGTCGTTTTAATATTCGTTCAATCCCTACCCTGGCCGTCTTTCATGGAGGCCAGGAACTGGGGCGTATTGCCGGTGCGCTGCCACCTGCCCAGCTGGAATCCTTGATTGGCGATGTTCTGAAACAAGCCACTGTTTAAGTATTGAGGAAGGTATTGTGAGCGACCATTCCGAGGTTATCCTGGAGCAGCAGCAGGACTATCGTTTTGCAATCCGTTTTGGTTCGGATGGGGGTCAGACCTTTGCAGGAGGTCTGACCCCCATCCTCATTGCCGATGAAGGCCCGCCATTGGGCAGTGGCATGGGGCCCACGCCCACGCAATTACTGGTTGCAGCTGTGGCCAACTGCATGAGTGCTTCACTGTTGTTTGCGTTGCGCAAGTTCAAGCAACGCCCCGAGCCACTGCGTGCCGAAGGGCACGCAGACACCGGCCGCAATGAAGCAGGGCGCCTTCGGGTTCAGATGATCCACATCAACTTGCACCTTGGTGTGCCGGCAGCCGATTTATTGCACCTGGACCGGGTTCTGGAGCAGTTTGAAGAATTCTGCACTGTGGGGCAAAGCGTGGCTCAGGGCATTCCAGTAGGGGTAACCGTCATGGACAGCCTGGGGGCCCTCCTGAAATCCCCTTCGATGCCTTAAACACGGATCAAGGGCACAGCCAATTCCCGCCAACCGTTGGGGTTGGGATGGGGTACCGCCGGGAAAGGGGGGTTGGGCCAGGACCATTGTGGTGTTGGAAAAAGCGCCTGCATGGCTGTCACGTCGCAATGATAAGGGGGGCCTTCCACGCGGCCCGCAGCTTCAGCTTCCGGACGGCGCGCCTGCATGAATAGGGCCCACAGACGACCCTCGGGGCGAAGCCATCGATGCAACTGGGCCACATAGGCCAACCAGAAAACCGGGTGCAGTGCGCACAGGCAGGTTTGTTCGTAAATTGCGTCGAATGGCTTGTCAGGCTGCCACTGCAACACGTCGGCCTGGGTAATCTTTGTAGGATCAAGTCCTTGCAGCGTCATTGCGTTTCTGGCCCGTGTCACGGCAGCAGCCGTGTAATCAATGCCAGTTACCTCAAAACCGCGTCTTGCCAGTTCCACGACTTCCCAACCCGAACCGCATCCTGGCACCACAATGCGACACGGGGTCAGGTTGCCGGAATCAAGCCAGGCCAGAAGTTGCGGGCTTGGCCCGCCGCGATCCCATGCGGTCTCACCGGATTCAAACCGTTGTTGCCAGAATTCCGGGTTGGGGCCAGGCAGCGTCATAAAACCGGCCCGGCCCGTAGCAACTGGCTTGGGAGGTTGCGCCCGACCAGATGCTCCAGTTGGGCCGCACCCTCCAACAGCAATTCCAGATTCATGCCGGTGTCATACCCCATCAGATCAAGCATGTGCACCAGTTCTTCAGTGCAGATATTGCCGGTAGCCCCGGGTGCGTAGGGGCAACCCCCCAAGCCTCCAAGAGAGGCGTCAAATCGGCGAATGCCCGCCTGTACTGCAGTCACCACATTGGCAAGCCCCATGCCACGCGTATTGTGAAAGTGCAGGGTAATCTGCAATGTGGGAAAGGCTTCCAGTGCCCGTTGGCAAAGAGCTCCTACGGCTGCCGGATTGGCCATCCCGGTGGTGTCGCACAGCGAAATGCCACGCACGCCCAGATCGGCAAAGCGTTGAGCCCAGTGCAGCACGTCGTTGGGTGCGATGGCACCGGCCAGCGAACAGCCAAAACTGGTGGAGAGCGACACGTTGACTGGAATCCTGTTGACTTGGGCGAGGCGGATAACTTGCTGCAACTGTTCAAATGATTGTTCGCGACTCATGCGCAGGTTGGCCTGGTTGTGGGCCTCGCTAATGGAGATGACCAGATTGAATGCGTCCACGTGCGCCTGCAAGGCGCGTTCGGCACCCCGCAGGTTGGGAATCAGCGCTATGTATTCTACGGCCGGATTGCGCGTAATGCCGGCAAACACGGCTTCGGCATCAGCCAGCATGGGGATGGCCGTGGGGTTTGTGAATGAACTGACTTCAATTGCAGCGTAGCCCGCCGTACTCATAAGATCGATGAGTGCGATCTTGTCGGTAGTGGGGATAAATTGGGGTTCCGACTGAAATCCGTCGCGGGTCACAACCTCTGCCACATGGATGCGGTCGGCGTGGAGTGCACGGTTCATGCAATGACTCCGGTATCGCGCAAGCGCTGCAACCCGACATCGTCGTAGCCCAGCTCACGCAGAAGTGTTTCCGTATCCTCGCCCAGTCGCGGAGCGCGTTTTCGGATGCCCCCAGGGGTGCGCGACAGTTTGGGGACGATGCCAGGAACCTGCAGCTTGAGCCCGTTGGCAGTTTCGGTAGAAAGAATCATATCGCGAGCCTGGTAATGGGGATCTTCCGCAATATCGGCAACGGTGTAGATTCGTCCCCCAGGAACATTGGCTTGATGCAATGCTTCCAGCACCTGGGCAATGGTCAGGGTCTGGGTCCAGGTGCCAATCGCCGCGTCGATTTCGGTGGCATGTTTGCTACGCCCATCGTTATGTGCAAACCGGGGGTCCCGGGCCAGATCGTCCCGACCAATGGCCTGCATCAGTCGCCGGAAAATACTGTCGCCATTTCCGGCCACCAGCACCCAGCCATCCAGACACGGATAAGCATTGCTTGGCGTGATGCCGGGCAACGCACTCCCTGCCGGTTCGCGCACTGCGCCAAAGGCGCTGTATTCCGGAAGAAGGCTTTCCATGCAGTTGAATACAGCTTCATACAGCGCGATGTCCACGACCTGCCCTCTGCCGCCGTTGCGTTGCCGTTCGTGCAATGCGGCAAGGACGCCTACCGTTCCATGCAGGGCAGCCAGGGTGTCGCCGATACTTACGCCTACCCGCACCGGGACCTGTCCTGGTTGTCCGGTCAGGTAGCGCAGCCCCCCCATGGCTTCCCCGACAACACCAAACCCGGGTTGGTCGCGGTAGGGGCCGGTTTGCCCAAATCCCGAGATGCGCAAGAGAATCAGTCCCGGGTTATCAGCGGCGAGAGCTTCATAGGACATTCCCCAGTTTTCCATCGTACCGGGACGAAAATTTTCCACAAGAATGTCGACGCGGGCGGCCAGTTGTTTGACCAGTTGTTGCCCTTCAGGAAGACGCAAATCAATTGCCACGGATTGCTTGTTGCGCGACTGAACTTCCCACCAGACAGAGGTGCCTTCGTGCAGCATGCGCCACTGGCGCAAAGGGTCACCGGTTTCCGGTGGCTCGATCTTGATGATTTCGGCGCCCAGGTCGCCAAGCGTTTTGGTGGTAAAAGGCCCCGCTATCAGTTGACCAAGTTCCAGAACACGCAGACCCGCCAGTGGGCCTGTAGATTGGACGTTCTCCATCAGATGATCCCAATTTCAAGGTGAATGGCGAATAATGCTACCCTAAATGAGGGCAGCGTACCCATCCCCTGAATGAGGAGAATTTTATGAACACAAGTTCCTGGCGTGACGGCCTGACTGCACAGCACTGGAAGGTATTGACCGGTAGTTTTTTGGGCTGGGTGTTTGACGGGTACGAAGCATATGCTCTGATCGTGGTTTTACCCATGGCATTAAAGATGTTGTTGCCCCCGGATCAATTGGCTTCACAAGCCATTTACGCCGGCGTAGCGATCGGCGTGACCTTGTTAGGCTGGGGTATTGGCGGAATGGTAGGGGGTGTTCTGGCGGACTACCTGGGGCGCAAACGCGTGATGTTGTGGTCGGTGTTTTTGTATGCCCTGTTTTCAGGACTGACCGCTTTGGTATCCGACTTTAACCAATTGGGACTTCTGCGTTTTGTGACCGGGTTGGCCATGGGCAGCGAATGGGCGACGGGGGTTTCCCTGCTGGCAGAAACCTGGCCAAATCGTGCGCGCCCCAAGGGGGCGGGATTCCTTCAGTCCGGGTTTGGATGGGGCACTTTTCTGGCAGCAATGATCTGGTATTACTTATCCAGCACGTTGCCACTGGGGGCTGACAGCTGGCGCCTGATGTTTGTGGTTGGAGCTGTTCCTGCGTTGTTTGTGTTGTACATCCGGCGCACGCTGGATGAGTCGCAAAAATGGAAAGCGGCTGTCCTGGCCAAGCGATGGGCCGCCACTACGGGAAGCACGGCTGCTGTGGCGAAGCGACCGTTTACACTGTTCCAGTTGTTTCGTGAACCCGAGGCCCTGCGTCGAACCTTGATTGCGTTTTTGTTGTCAGTGACTACCACCACAGGATGGTGGGCCATTTCCAGTTGGTTGCCGGTTTATACGGTGGGATTGGCAAAAACTGCCGGGATCGAGAATCCTGTGGTATGGGGGGCACGGATTGCGTTGATCTACACTGCAGGCGCGATTGCCGCGTATTTGCTTGCCGGTTTTATCATTGACCAGATCGGGCGGCGCTGGTTTCTTTTTCTGACTTATCTTGGCAGTCTCGTGATGACCGTGGTCACTTATCAGTGGGTGACTGATGTGGGCACCATGGTCTGGGTGGCCCCGATAAACGGGTTTTTTACACTGGGCTGCGCGTATGTTTGGATGGCCATTTACCCACCCGAATTGTTTGCCACCACGGTGCGCGCTACCGCAGCAAGCGTTATTTTCAATGCGGCACGGCTTGTGGCCTGGGTTTTTCCAATAATTGCCGGTACCTTGATCAAGTCCTTTGGCGGCGTCTCCCATGCTGCAATGAGCATCGGCATGATCTATCTGCTAGGACTGGTGCTTCCCTGGTTTCTTCCTGAAACCACGGGCAAGGATCTACCTGACTGAATCATGGAGGTCACTTAATCGCCCTGTAGTTGAAAAGCAGTCTATAATGCTGCAATGCAGTATAAATTAGTGGGCTGTTTTTAAAAGGGAAATGATGAGATTAGCAAACAAGGTTGCAATTATTACAGGCGCTGCCAATGGCATTGGTCTTGCCACCGCACACAAGTTTTCCACTGAGGGGGCAACGGTAGCTGTTTGTGACCTCAACCTCGATCAGATCAATCAGGCCGTTCACGAGATCAAGGCGGCGGGCGGAAAGGCGCAGGGTTTCCAGCTCAATGTCACGGACCGGGTTCAAGTAAACGCTGTCATGGCCGAAGTGGCGCAAATATATGGACGGATCGACATCCTGATCAACAATGCAGGCATTACCAAGGATGCTCGTCTTGTCAAGATGACCGAGGAGCAGTTTGATGATGTCATTGACGTTAATTTGAAAGGGGTGTTCCACTGTACCCAAGCTGTGGTCCCCTACATGCTCAATCAGGGGAAGGGGGCCATCGTGAGCGCCTCGAGTGTGGTTGGCTTGTATGGCAATTTTGGGCAGACCAATTATGCTGCCAGCAAATTCGGGGTTATCGGATTTACAAAGTCCTGGGCACGCGAATTGGGGGCCAAAGGGATTCGCGTCAATGCCGTGTGTCCCGGATTCATTAACACTCATATCCTGTCCACCATTCCTGAAAATGTCCTGCAGACAATGCGTGAGCGTTCCTGGATGCACAGGCTGGGAACACCGGAAGAGATGGCCAATGTTTACGCCTTTCTGGCCAGTGACGAAGCCAGTTACATCAATGGCACAGCCCTTGAAGCAAGTGGTGGCATTTCGCTTTGATTTAACAGGCTGCATGGACAGCGGCAGGCGTTGAGGTGACAATTCACGGATGTCTCTGTCCAGGAAAGTGGGATTGTGGTTTGTCGTTGTTGCCATCCTGTTGGCAGCACTGAGTTATTTTGTGCTGCCCGGGTTGATTCTGTCCCGGGCTGAACAAAAGGTTAGCGAGTTAACGCATCGGCGTTTGACCCTCCAGAACGTCGAAATTAACCCCTTTGCCCTGTCCCTGACGGTGCACGGTTTGCGCTTGTATGAGGCCGATGAGCGCACGGTCTTCGCGTCCTTTGATGAAATGCAGGTCAAGGTTTCGGTACGCAGTTTATTCCACCTCGCACCGGTTGTTCGCGAACTTCGCCTGGTCCGACCTTCAATTCATCTGGTGCTGCTTTCCCCCAATCACTACAATTTTGACGATCTTCTTCAACGTGTGCTTCAACCACCAGCCAAGCCTTCCACCGGCACAGCGCGGTTTGCAATTTACAACATCCAGATTGAAGAGGGCGCTATAACTTTTGACGATCATCCCAAAAAAACAGCGCACGTAATCAGCGACCTTAAACTGAATATTCCTTTCATTTCAACGCTGCCTTCAGAAGAAGGGGTCTTTGTTGAACCGGTGCTGAGGGCCCTGGTGGATGGAACAGACCTTCAAGTCAAGGCGAAGGGATTGCCTTTTGCCGCGCAACCCAAAGCCCAGGTGCATCTTGATGTAGCAGGCATGGATTTACCGCACTATCTGGACTACCTTCCGTCCCGACTTCCCTTTGATCTGGCCCAGGGTCGAATGACCTTGCACCTTGATGCCACTGTTCAAACCTATGCCAAGCAACCGACGACAGTGGGACTTGAAGGAAAAATACAGTTTGATGGAGTGAAAGCGTCCGGGATAAAAGGGGCGCCAAACCTGACCTTCATGATCGATAGCAGCACGATAGATCTGCACGAGGCTTTGTTCAATCTTGGCGATCAGGTACTGACAATCAACAAACTGAATCTTTTAATTCCCGCTGCACGTATTGAAGATAAACGCCAGCCACGCCCGGTTGTAACGGCGTTATCAGCACTTACGCTGGCACTTCAGGATATTTCTACGGCACCCGGGAAAACGGGAGCAATGGATTTTGTCACGCAGATCAACGGTAAGGGCCAGGCGCATCTGTCTGGAAAGATCAGTTTGGCTCCGGTGCAGGCCCTGTTGGATGTGGATGTTAAAAAACTGGATTTACTGCCCCTGCAGTCGTACTTGACCGCTCGCGTCAACTTTGTCCTGTCACGAGGAAACTTTACCACCCGGGGCAACCTTAAAATTACCAGTACCGCATCTGGAGCCGTCAAGGAGAGCTTTCAGGGGAGGGTATTGCTTGACGACGTGGCAACGGTGGATAGAGCCAGCGCCGATGATCTGGTCCACTGGAAGTCGCTGATTGTCGATGGCATGGATGTGCGGATGACGCCATTTTCATTGATTATCAAACAAATTGCCCTGAGTGATTTTTTTGCGAAGGTAAGTATCAACCCCGATGGGCGCGTCAATCTGCAAAATCTCGTCCGCACCGATCTCCCTCAAAACGCGGCAACGGGTGATTCAGCTTCAGCCCCGGCTGCGATCATTCCCGTCAAAATAAATCGGGTCACCTTCGAGAGGGGCGCAGTACATTTTAGTGACAATGATATCAAGCCACACTACACCGCTGATCTGGGAACTTTGGGCGGCGATATCACCGGGCTCTCTTCCGAGGAGGCGACAGCTGCCGGTATCGACCTGCACGGGCTGGTCAACGATGCGCCACTTAGTATTTCAGGGCAGATAAATCCACTGCGTGGCAATCTCTTTCTGGATCTTCATGCCAGTGTTAACGATATGGAGCTTGCGCCTTTTAGCCCTTACTCCGGAAAATATGTGGGATACAACATCGAAAAAGGAAAATTCTCTTTTGATGTCAATTACCATGTGCAAGACCATGTTCTGACGGGTAAAAATCATCTGGTGCTAAACCAGCTGACTTTTGGAAAAAAGGTGGATAGTCCCGATGCAACCAGTCTTCCCGTGGAATTGGCGCTTGCATTGCTTAAGGATCGCAACGGAACCATAGATGTCAACCTGCCAGTGGAGGGTTCGCTTAACGATCCGCAATTTTCAATGGGGGCCATCATTTTAAAGATGGTGTTCAATCTTATCGACAAAGCAGTAATGTCCCCATTTGAATTGATTGGCTCGTTTTTTGAAAATGGGGTATCCGCTTCCTCGATGGCCTTTGACCCGGGCCGGGGTACGCTCAACCCGGCGAATGCAGCCCAGCTTCAATCCCTGGCGCGAGCTTTGAAGGAGCGGCCTGCCTTAAAACTGGATATCGCGGGTCGGGCTGACCGTACAGTTGATGCGGAAGGATTGCTTCGGAACAATAAGGATCAACCCCTGTTGGCCAACACTCCGGTGACGGACGACGATCTGATTGCGTTGGCTAACCGGCGTGCCGAAGTGACTCAAGACTGGTTGGTCCGCAATGGTCAGGTGGATCGTGAGCGGGTGTTCATTGTCGAAGGGACAGTAGGGGGAGCGCAATCTGCGAAGCAATCAAGTCCTGCCCGGGTCGATTTTTTCCTTAAGTAACGGTAGCGCTGCAATGAATCACATGACCAGATTGTGGGTAATGGCGTAATGGATAAGTTCTGCATTGGTTTTGAAATTCATTTTTTCCAACAAACGGGCGCGATACACACTGACGGTCTTGGCACTGAGGGACATGATTGTTGCGATCTCGCTAAGCTTTTTGCCAGAAGCGATCAGGCACAGCGTTTGATATTCTCGATGGGACAGCGCATGGTGCGGATGCTCCACGTGGCTGCTTGACAGATTGTCGGCCAAGAGCAGTGCAAGTTCATTGCTGATGTATTTCTTGCCTACAGCCACCTGCCGAACGGCAGTAACGAGGTGGGTTAGCGCACCGTGTTTGTTGAGATAGCCTGCCGCACCGGCTTTGAGGGAGCGAACCGCATACTGCTCTTCTGGATACATGGTAAGAATCAGGACATGCAAATTGGGGCGAAGGTTTTTGAGCTGCCTTAGCACATCAATGCCATGCTCTTCCTGCAAGCTGATATCGAGGACGACAACGTCGTAGTTGTTTTCCCGGACCAGACGCAAAGCCTCCGCGCCGCTTTCGGCTTCGCCGGTAACACGCATATCCGGTGTTTCCTGGAGCAGTTGATTGATGCTCTTTCGAATGATGGAATGGTCATCTACCACCAATACATTAATCATTGCCTGCTGCGACCTTCGGTTAGAAGTGAAGGCCGGGGCCACCCTCCAAATTGATGAACATTATTTGTTACAACCTCCCTGGGATTGTATCGGACATGGATAGTTCTGACTACACTTCTAAAATGCACAACCGGCGCTGAATCCCGGCTCTCATGAGTCATGTTCTGGCGTTGCGCTTATTTTATGGATGGCAAGGTCTGCACCAAGATATTCGGATTCCTGATCCAGGCGGATGCCCATTAATGCCTTGATTGTGCCGTAAATGATGAACCCTCCTGCCAACGCGATGAGGATGCCAAGCAGGGTCCCTGCAATCTGGCTGGCCACGGTAACGCCCCCCAAGCCACCCAGCGCCGTGGAACCGAAGATACCCGCCGCGACCCCGCCCCAGGCGCCGCATAATCCATGAAGCGGCCACACCCCAAGTACGTCGTCAATTTTCCATCGGTTTTGAACCAAGGTGAACATTTTGACGAACAACACTCCGGCAACTCCTCCTACCACCAGAGAACCCAGGGGGTGCATGATGTCCGACCCGGCACAAACTGCCACGAGGCCTGCCAGTGGGCCATTGTAGACAAACCCCGGATCGTTTTTTCCCACCGCCCAGGCGGCGATGGTGCCGCCTACCATGGCCATGAGGGAATTGATTGCCACGAGGCCGTTGATCTTGTCGATGGTTTGCGCACGCTTCACTTTAAATCCAAACCAGCCGCCGGCCAGAATCCAGGCCCCCAGGGCCAGAAACGGGATATGCGAGGGGGGGTGGGCCGAGACCGAACCATCCTTGCCGTAACGCCCATAGCGGGCGCCCAGCAACAGCACCGCAGGCAGGGCAATCCACCCGCCAAGTGCATGTACCACCACCGAACCGGCAAAATCATGAAACGCCGCACCGGTTTGTGCAGCAAGCCAGGTTTGCATGCCAAACCGATCGTTCCAGGCAATGCCTTCAAACAGGGGATAGACCAATGCCACCAAAAGGAATGAAGCGATTAACTGGGTTTCAAATTTGGCGCGTTCCGCAATTCCCCCGGAAATAATGGCAGGTACCGCTGCAGCAAACGTCAGCAGAAAAAAGAATTTCACCAGTTCAAAACCGCTCTTGGCTGCCAGGGATTCAGCGCTGGAAAAAAACTGGGTACCGTAGGCCAGCGTGTACCCAATGAAAAAGTAGGCTATCGTGGAAATGGCAAAATCCATCAGGATCTTTACCAATGCATTCACCTGATTTTTGCGGCGTACCGTACCGAGTTCCAGAAAAGCAAATCCGGCATGCATGGCAAAAACCAGAATGGCTCCCATCAGAATGAATAGAGTGTCGCTCCCCGACTTTAATGTTTCCATGATTCAACGGCTCCTTGGGCAGGCTCTGCGAAAGAAACCGTTAACATAATGCAAATCGGAGAAAATGCACAGATTTAGTGCAAATTATTGCATCAGAATAGTGCTGTTTGATCCAAAAAAACCTCAGTGACCAGCAGGCTGCGGCCGCACCGATAAAAAATGGAGCGTCGGGCCCAAACCCGGGAGATGGATTTGGGGTCAGACCTCATTCGCCGGTACAGGGGATGTCGCGCAGCGAGTCTTTTGAAATGTAGCCCCCGCCGGGAAATCCGGGGGTCGGTGAACAGGACCTCTCCCAATGGACGTGCTCCCAGGCCAGCAAAAAGATTCCATGCACCCCGCACATTGCCAAGAGGGAGGACAGAATGGGCAAACACCAGCGGTACGTCGCCGTCGCACAACAGCACCTCGCGAATCCAGGCCCGTTCTCCAATCTTAAGGCCCAGCACGGCGCGTTCATCCTCAATGGGGCGCCCCAGTCCCTGATAGAGCACTTTTACACGAAAGCGGGCGCAATGGGCTTTAAGGCGGGCCGTCAACGAGCCGCGGTGGGTTAGCCAGGGGTATAGAGATCTGGGTACCATCGAACGCAGCAGTCCGGATTTCCAGGGGTCGCGGTGGGTCAAGGTACTCATCCTGCAATTATCCCACAGGCAATGGTATTCTCCACGGGATCATCAATGATCGCCCACACTTTTTCAGGATGATTCCATGACTGTCCCAGCCCAAATGCGTTGCGTCGAAATTTCCCAACCGGGGCCCCCCGAAGTCCTTAAATTGGCTCAGCGCCCCACCCCCCAACCCCAGGCGGGCGAAGTACTTATAGAAGTTGCCGCGGCCGGGATTAATCGTCCTGATTGTTTTCAGCGTGCAGGGTTTTATCCACCCCCGCCCGGAGCTTCAGACCTGCCCGGACTGGAAGTGGCAGGGAGGGTGGTTGCCCTGGGCGAAGGAGCAGCCGGGGTGGCCGTGGGGGATGAGGTATGCGCCCTGATTCCCGGAGGAGGCTACGCCGACTACTGCACTGCGCCAGCCATACTATGCTTACCTATTCCCAAAGGTTACAGCGCTGTCGAGGCTGCGGCTTTGCCTGAAACACTGTTTACTGTGTGGAGCAATGTGTTTGATCGTGCCGGATTACAACCTGGAGAATCGTTTCTGGTGCAGGGAGGATCAAGCGGTATCGGCACAACAGCCATTCAGCTGATCAAGGCTTTTGGGCATCCGGTTTATGCCACCGCTGGCAGCCCGGAAAAATGTGCCGCATGCGAAGCGCTTGGGGCTGATCGTGCCATCAATTATAAAACCGAGGATTTTGTTGAAGTTATCAAAGAGGTCACCGGAGGACGTGGTGTGGACGTGATTCTGGACATGGTTGCGGGAGACTACATCCCTCGCGAACTTAAGGCGTTGGCCGATGATGGCCGGCTTGTCCTGATCGCTTTTTTAGGTGGAGCAAAATCCCAGGTCAACATGGCTGAAGTAATGCAACGGCGTCTGGTGATTACAGGCTCCACGCTGCGTCCTCGCAATGTAGCTTTCAAAGCGGCCATTGCACGGCAGCTGCGGGAAAAGGTCTGGCCCCTGCTGGATGCCGGCCGCATCAAACCATCGATACACGCAACCTTTTCCATGGCTGATGCCGCCGCAGCCCACACACTTATGGAATCGGGTGCCCATGTGGGCAAGATCGTATTGACACGATAGTTGTTTCCTTGGATACCCTCACCTCATCAGAATTCTGGGTCGGTCTGTTGCAGGTCGTTGGTATCGACATTGTCATGAGTGGTGATAATGCAGTTGTCATTGCACTTGCTGCGCGCAATTTAAAGGGAAGGCAACGCCGTACTGCTGTGGTTTTCGGCAGTTTGGGGGCGGTGATCCTGCGCATATTGTTGACGGTTATCGCGGCCCGGCTTCTGACACTTTCATATTTGCAAACTGTTGGGAGCTTTTTGTTACTTTGGGTGGCTTATCGTCTGGTATTGCCAACTGGCAGGTTGGAGAAGGGCGATTTGCAGCGAGAGCATGGCCTGATAGAAGCCGTGTGGGCCATCACCATTGCTGACGTGGTCATGAGTCTTGACAACATTCTGGGCCTTGCTGCAGTGGCTCGTGGCAACTGGGTATTGCTGACTATCGGGTTGGCGATCAGCATCTTTCTGATCGTGGTCGGGAGCAGTTTGCTACTGCGTCTCATGACACGCTATCCCGTTATCGTGATCATGGGAGGTGCGCTTCTGGGCTATGTGGCCGGAGGCCTGCTGTTGTCCGATCCCATCTGGCACAGCATGGAATGGCTCGGTAAACCCTGGATACACAACAGCCTGCCAATGCTTTTTGCCGCCGTAATTGCCTTATTTGGAATGCGGCGTAGGGCTTGATTTATCCTCTGCTTCGCCGTGTTGCAGATGACGCAGGTGCGCAAACTGCGCATCATAGGTTTTTCCCACAATTCGGACCAGAACTCCGGTGGTCCAGCCAAAAGTAAACAATCCCGACATGGCGATGAACAAGGCCAATTGGCGCCATCCATGAGGCAGCAGAACATCGCCGTAACCCAGGGTCGTATAGGTCTCTCCCGCAAAATAAAACGCGGTCCTGAAATCAGGCATAGCCTGAATTGTGTCCACGATAGTGGCGATAACCAGGATTTCGATGAGGTGTGTCATCAGAATAATCGTAACCAGATAGAAAAAATACATCTGGCGGCGAATTTCGTTTCTTGCATTGAGGTAGTTTGGCCAGTTAAGCTCAAAGCGGTGCATGACCACGTACATGCCAACACTGTGGATCAGCATGGAAATCAACAACATTGTGATGCCAAGCAGAATTTCTAGGAAGGGCCACATAATTTTGTTCTCAGGGTGAGCAATGCTGGTGCCCCCGGCAGGAATCGACAACAGGCGCAGGAAAAGAGTTGCGGGCATTCGACGAAAAGTTACTGCAAATGTTCCTGCAATTTCCCTTCGCTTGTCCTCTGAATGTTTGGACTGACTGCAGTATAACAAAACCTCCAGAACTCATCTCTGATTAGACGCACTTAAAATGAAAAAGACGCTCCGATGGCATGATTTCTCAGGATTATCAATGATTCTGCGACTATTGAACCCCCCTCAAACCAGATCCGATATTTGGTATCCAGGTACTGAGCAGCCTCGTAATGCAAAAACATGACCGAGGGAAAATAAGTGTCCACAGCGTGTAGAGACGGATGGTCTCCAAGGAAGGGATTGGATTCGTGAAGCGGTGGGGTTTTGAAAATGGGTACACAACCTTGAGTACTGCTGTTGCAATTGTAGGGGAAAGCACCCGGTTCAAGCTGTCCGACTAGGTGTTTGGCTATGTAACGGGTTTGCATCCAATCGGTCAGGAAGAGTCCCTGGGCCAGATATTCCAGATCAAAGCCGGGATGCCCAGCGTCACCATCAGCCCAAGCAACAGTATCTCCAATTGGCGGTAAGAATAAGGAAATCACAAGGACTAATCTTAAAAGCATGGAGCTATCCTTGTCGGGTTAAGTTTGGTTCTTCTATTATTCTTCTGGTATTACTTTTCGGGGGCATATCCCCGCAAACGCGGGGGGAACTAGTTGATGGTGCCCCCGGCAGGAATCGAACCTGCATCTGCCCCTTCATACCACCGCGACTTTCGTCGCCGATACAAACGTCGTTTGTGGTCTGGACTTTACCTTGACCCTGGTCGTGAGACGGTAGGCCGCGTCCGTCAAGTCTCTACACATTCCCGACAATGGCATCGGGCTTCGCTCGGTATTGCCTCGCTGGTGCCAGCAGGGGGTTCACCGACTTTGAACGCATTCACATCAAGCCTTTCGGACTTGTGTGCCCAAAAATTCAGGAGGGGGCTGTTATATCCGTTTAACTACGGGGACTTGGGCGAATACTAGCACCAAATGGGAAATAAAAAATTATGGTGCAAGAGCTTTACATGAGAATGATTATCATTTATCATTCAACAATGAAATTTAAATTCCTGGCAAAAGAGTAAAAAATCATGGTATTAGCGCGTCATTGGAAGTTGGTTATGATCGCAGCTTTGGGTATAACCCCATTGTTATCCTGGGCTGCCGATACTGTCCCCGTCATTTTGATACATAACGCACAGTTTGAACCGGGCGAGCTGGTTATTGCCCCTGGCGTTCGTACCCAGCTGATTGTCCGTAATCTGGATGCGATCCCGGCAGAATTTGAAAGCTACGATCTGTCGCGTGAGGTGGTTGTTGCGGCGCATGGCGAAGTATCATTCTATGTGGGGCCGGTAAATCCGGGACGCTATGAGTTTTTTAACGATTTCAATCATAAAATGAAGGGGACCATCATCGTTAAATCTGCCGCAGAAGGACACTGAAGATGCTGGCAACCGCAATCATTTTATTTCGCGAGGTACTGGAAGCCGCACTGATTATCGCGATTGTGTTGGGTGCAAGTCGTGGTATTGCCAGGCGGGGCCGATGGGTGGTGGGTGGTGTGGCTGTTGGTTTGCTGGGGGCATCGTGTGTCGCCTATGTCGCTTCGACGGCTTCATCCTTGTTGTCCGGCGACGGGCAAGCACTGCTCAATGCAGCGATTCTCCTGACCGCGGTTGGGATGCTTACCTGGCACAATGTATGGATGTCTGCCCATGCACGCGAACTCAGGGCCAAACTCACCGCAGTTGGGGCCGAAGTGCAGGCTGGCGACAAACCGCTTACGGCGTTACTGGTAATTACCGCGATGGCCGTCATGAGGGAAGGATCCGAAGCGGTTTTGTTTTTATGGGCCATTGCAGCAGGTGGTGAGCAGGCTTCAAGCATGAGTCTGGGGGCCGTGGTTGGCATCGCCGGCGGCGCCCTGTCCGGATTTTTGCTATATCGGGGGCTACTGCGTATTCCGCTGCGTCACTTTTTTTCCGTGACAAGCTGGATGATTCTGTTTCTTGCAGCGGGGCTGTCGGCGCAGGCTGCGGGCTTTCTTAATCAAGCCGGCTTACTTCCCGCGTTGGGTTATGGTGTCTGGAATACTTCCCATTGGCTGGATCAAAACAGTTTGGCCGGGCAATTATTGCACGTGCTGGTGGGCTACACTGCGCGTCCTTCAGGTATTCAGATCGTATTTTATCTGGTGACCTTTCTGGTAATTCTGGGATTGATGTACCGACCTCGCTGGAGGTCGATGTAGCATGTACTTTTTCCACGGTATGTCAATGGTACTTCGCGTACCAGGGCGGGTTATGGCCGTTACCTTGATGTTGGGCTTGTGCGGTGCGGCTCGAGGAGATGACGATTTCATTGTGTATTCCCCCCACGTCAGTCAGGGGCAATCCGAAGTAGAGCTGCGAGGCTACGGTTACAGCGATGGCCGGGCAAGTCTTGATCGAAGTGGTGCTTTTGAGCTGGCTATGGCACACACGTTTACCTCGTGGTGGAAAGCCGAGGTGTACGTTAGCGAGTTCAATTACAACCCCTTCATGGGGACCCATCTGTCAGGACAGGAATTTGAAAATACTTTTCAATTAGCCGAACCGGGCGAATACTGGGTCGATCCTGGATTTCTAGCGTCTTACATTCACAATCATCAGCCTGGCATTCCGGATGGCGTCGAGTTTGGTCCACTGCTTGAAAAAGATTCTGGCCATTTTTTGCAGCGTCTTAACTTGATTTGGCAAAAAGACATCGGGGGAGAGGCCAACGGGAAATACAATTTCCGTTCTGCCTATAGTGCAGGGTATAAAATCGAGAATTCCATTGTGCCTGGCATTGAAGCCTATTATCGCCCGGCAGATGACGCGCATCAGGTGGGCCCCGCATTTTCTGGCGAGCTTTATTTGGGTCGCGGGGACGAACTGGAGTACAGTACGGCGCTACTTTACGGCATCAACCACGGCGCGCCCGACCGAACAATCATTCTGCGGGTGGCTTACGAATTTTTCTAGTGTCTGCACTCAACCATCATGCCCTTGCTTACGTTGTCCCACGCTTCCCTTGCTTTTGGCCACCATGCTTTGCTGGACGATGTTGAATTTATCGTTGATGTCTCAGAGCGGATTGGCCTGATCGGTCGCAATGGGGGTGGTAAAAGCACTCTGTTGAAAGTACTGGTAGAGGAAGCCAGACTTGACGATGGCATTCTCTGGAAATCTCCAGGACTTAAAGTGGGTTATGTACCACAGGAGCCATTGCTGAAGGATGGCAGCACTGTTTTTGAAGTGGTGTCGGGCGGTCTGGATTCTGGCGAAAGCTGGACTCATCACTACAAAGTGGATACCGTCCTGTCACAGATGGGACTGAGCCCAGAGCAGCGGATTTCTGAACTCTCAGGGGGCTGGAAAAAGCGTGTTGCCCTGGCTCGCGCACTGGTGTCAGAGCCCGATCTGCTGGTGCTGGATGAACCCACCAACCATCTGGATATTGCATCCATTGAATGGCTGGAGGAATTGCTGAAAAACTTTCGTGGCAGCATGATTTTTGTCACTCACGATCGTCAGTTTCTGGATAGGGTAGCCACGCGGATTGTTGAACTGGACCGCGGCTGTTTGAGCCAATTCGGGGCCTCGTTTGCAGAGTACCAACGGCGCAAAGCCGAACAACTGGCAGCAGAGGCTACGGTTCAGGGCAAATTCGACAAAGTACTGGCCCAGGAAGAAGCGTGGATTCGCAAGGGAATCGAAGCGCGACGCACCCGAAATGAGGGGCGCGTGCGTCGTCTTGAGGCACTGCGCCAGGAGCGCGCAGCGCGGCGCGAACGGGTGGGCAACGTGCGCATGGCACTTGCCACGGGAGATCGCTCTGGAAACCTTGTAGCCGAGCTTTCTCATGTTTTGATCCGGTACGGTGACGAGGTGCTGGTTAAGGATTACTCCACCCGCATCACTCGCGGTGACAAGGTTGGCCTGATTGGGCCCAATGGCGCTGGAAAAACCACGCTGTTGCGAGTACTACTGGGAGAGCGGGCCCCCGATGCAGGGACTGTGCGGCTGGGCACGCGTCTTTCCTTTGCCTATTTTGACCAACAGCGCGCTCAGCTTGATCCCGAGGACACCCTGGCCAATACCATTAGCCCCGGCGCTGATTTCGTCGAGATCAACGGGGTTCGTAAACATGTGGTGAGTTATCTTGGAGATTTTTTGTTTCCACCCGAAAGGGTGCGCGCCAAAGTAAAGTCCCTTTCAGGCGGAGAGCGCAATCGTTTGTTGCTGGCCCGGCTGTTTACCCGGCCGGCCAACGTATTAGTGCTGGATGAACCCACCAATGATCTTGACATTGAAACCCTGGATTTGCTGGAGTCACTGCTGGCGGAATACAACGGAACCCTGTTCCTGGTCAGCCATGATCGCGCGTTTCTTGACAACGTGGTGACCCAGGTCATTGTGCTGGACGGGGAGGGTGGCGTAACAGAAAATGCCGGGGGATACAGTGACTGGATGCGCTATCTGGAAAACCGGGAGGTTGTGGATAATACTCCTCGGAAAAAACCTGATGCAGGTGCCGAACGGATTCGTCAGCGCCCTGAAAAAATGTCATTCAATGAGGTGAGGGAGATGGAATCCTTGCCGGTTAAGATTGAGGCGCTGGAGGCAGAGCAGGCTGGAATCGCCACACAGTTGGCCGACTCAAACCTCTACAAGGGCGACCCTGAGCGCCTTAAGCAATTGCAGACGCGCCACGCCGAGATCGAACAGGCTGTTGAAAACGCCATGGCGCGTTGGGCAGAGTTGGAGCAAAAGCAGGCTCGTTTGAACGCCAACACGGTATAATCCCGCGTTCGGAGAGGTGGCAGAGTGGTCGATTGTATCTGACTCGAAATCAGACGTACCGCAAGGTACCGTGGGTTCGAATCCCACCCTCTCCGCCACCCAGTCTATAGCTCAGAGAACAGCGCTGGGCCTTGTTGTAAAAGCCCCGATATTTCAAAGCCCGACATTTCCCTGTTCCGATGATGAGTGTTTTCCTCTGAGTTGCCAGCACACCCAGTGTACGTGCGCGATTAGGAAAATACTACGCTGGTTCGCCCACTCGCTTGGCTGCGCGACGCTTTTCGGACGACGATCTGTACGTCTCTGCCAAGGTGGTTGAGACATTCCAGCATTTTGACTTCACTGATGCCCCGGAACTGACCACGCAACATGCCGGACAGCTTTGGTTGAGTCATGCCGAGGATCTCGGCCGCTTGTTGTTGGGTGAGATGGCGATGTTTGATTATCTCTCCAATCTTGCTAGCCAGGCGGGCTTTTACCAGCATTTCGCCGGCACCAGGGATTTCTAGATCGGCATAGACGTTGCCACTACTTTTTTTGATCTCGATCATTTTTTTCTCCTTTCGCGTGTGCTTTCGCCGCTTTCAATCTTTCCCGAATCAGATCCATGTCGGGCTTGGGTGTCTCCATGCCACGCGTCGACTTCTTCTGGAAGCAGTGCAGGACATAAACGGCATCCCCCAATTTGATAGTGTAGACGGCCCGGTAAGTATCACACTTGAAATCCTCCACAACCTCTAGGACGCCGGCGCTGCCAAAGCCCTTGAGGGACACTTCGCCTGGTCGTGCTTTTTACCCTCCTGGGCTTGGTGCAAAGCGTACCCAAAGATATCCTGAACTTCCTGCGGAAGATCCTTCAAATCCCTCTTGGAGGATGCTATCCAGTAGAGCGTTTTTTGTTGTTCTGGCATGTTTCGGTATTATACCCATTTGGGGATAAACGGCGAGTGCTAATGCGAGCGGAGCCGAACCCCAGCGGTATTTGGCTTCCCTGTAAAGTCTGCAAAAATGGAAAATTATTCCCTGATATTTCCCTGTTCCGATGATGGGGATTTTTCCGTAAATTGGCAGCAAACCCGGTGTACACGCGGGATTGCGAGACTCATGGGTGAAAAATGCGCCCCAATATTCGCAAAATTCCCTGTATTTTTCCCTGTTATAGGGAATTCAGTGGGGGAGAGCGGTTAGCACTGGACTGTGACCACCGCCAGCCGTGGGCTCTTCCCCATCAACGGGGGATGGCGACGATTAAACACGGTTAATCACACCGTTCCAACCACATAATGCCAGCACTCGTAGTCGGTAGCTTGACTATCAAATGGCGGGGTAGCCCGTCGGCGCCAACATCGGGACCGCCAATCGCTTATAATTAAACAGGGTTATATTGGCCCATTATCATGGGATTGGGAGTAACTGATGAAACGCGCCGTAGTTCTGGATGTTCTGAGAAAAAGCAAACCGTTGCTTGCTCAGCGCTTTGGCGTTACGAGCCTGGCCCTGTTTGGCTCGACGGTTCGTGACTTGGCAAGCGAGAGTAGCGATGTAGATGTTTTAGTATCGTTCAATGGGCCGGCTACTTCAGAACGCTACTTTGGGGTTCAGTTTTACCTTGAGGACCAACTCGGCACTCCTGTAGATCTGGTAACTGAAAAAGCATTGCGCAGTGAGTTGCGACCTTACATCGAGCAAGAAGCCGTTCATGTCTGATGCTTTGAAGCGCGAATGGCGTTTCTATTTAGATGACATGATGGCGTTTGCTGAGAAGGTTCTGGTTTATACCGATGGTCTGGATCAGGTAGGGTTTATTGGCAATGGCATCAATTACGACGCTACCTTGCGTAATATGGAGCTCATCGGCGAAGCCGCTACTCACATTCCAGATGATATTAAACGGATGAATCCGGAGATTCCCTGGCGACTGGTTATCGCAACCCGGAACCGTCTTATCCATGGCTATCTGGGAATTGATGACGACACCCTGTGGAGCATCATCCACAGCGATATTCCTACGCTACTACAGCAATTGGGAGTAATGAAACGTAGCTTGGGATAGTGGGATATCTATTCCCTCAAAAGCGCGGAACCGGGTAATACAATTCCCTGTTATAGGGAATTCAGTGGGAGAGAGGGGTTAGCACTGGACTGTGACCACCGCCAGCCGTGGGCTCTTCCCCATCAACGGGGGATGGCGACGATTAAACACGGTTAATCACACCGTTCCAACCACATAATGCCAGCACATATAGTCGGTAGTTTTCAAAATTCCTAAAGCCATAGGCTCGTCGGATCTCCTGAATCAGTTGCGACAGGAATTTTGATAATTCTGGAAGGGAAATTTTTGCATATATATTCCAGAACTGGAATATAATGCCCTGATGCGGGTGCACCAGATGAAGCAATTAATGTGGCTTGGTGACTGCCTGGAAGTTGTCAAAACATTCCCTGCGGAAGCTAGGCGCGAAGTCGGTTTCCAGTTATCTGAAATCCAGGCAGGCAGGGAGCCTGTGGATTGGAAACCAATGGAAACCGTTGGTGCTGGAGTCAGGGAAATTCGTATTCGTGTGGATGGGTCGTATCGTGTGCTGTATGTCACAAAATTTCCCGAAGCCATCTACGTGCTGCATGCGTTTGAGAAAAAGTCCCAGCGCACACCAAAGCCTGATATCGACTTGGCAGATCAGCGGTACAGGTTGTTGTTGGGTGAGAGGAAAAAGAGATGAGCGAATTGAAAATACACAAGGGTAGCGGCAATGTTTTTGCTGATTTGGGCTTCGATGCAGAAGAAGCGCAGAACCTCCTTTTGCGCTCTCAAACCATGAGCGCCGTATCACATTGGTACGAATCTAGCGGATTGAAGCAAAAGGAAGCTGCTGGCGTCCTAGGCATTACCCAACCACGTCTGAATCAACTGCTGAAAGGCAAGATCGGCATTTTCAGTTTGGATGCGCTGGTGAATATGGCGGCGCGTGCCGGCATGCATGTTGGGCTTACTATCAAGCCTTTGCCCAGCGTTAAACTGAAAACTATCAAATCACACCAAGCCAAAAAATCCGCTTCTGGATTGTCGAATGGGTCTACTTAGGGCAAATATTTCGCGAGTGAAGTGTTGACTCAACCAGATTACCAGTCCCCCAGTGGTTTCCCGGCAAATTTTTCATCGTGAAGACGCAATTGACCAATAAGTTCCGCCAGCGAGGCATCTAGACTCAGCAATGCTTCCCTTGGCAAGGCCGTTAACGCATTCGGCAGGATCCCTTCCGCGGGTCTGGGCGCGTTTGCCAGAAGATCTGTCCCGGTTTTAGATACTGTCAACCCAACCCTACGCTGATCTTTGCTGCTGCGCACCTTGATGATCAGGCCACGGCTCACGAGTTTTTCAACCAATTGGCTGCATGTGGACTGATGGATAGACAACCGTTCGGCTAATTCTGATACACCCGTCCCCACATTTCGAGCGACCTCCTGCAGCACCCATAATTGTGATCCAGAAACACCACAGTTTTCTTCCACCTCTCGAAAATGATGGCGGACTGCGCCGTAGATCACACGAAACTTCTTGAGCACTTCTAGAGGAAGGTGGTTATGGTTTTTCAATTAAAGCCCCTGATTCATCAGCGATATTGTAGAGCCTACTCGAATCGGCACTACAGTTGCATTTTACATTTGTATCAATTATATTTGCACAAATGTTGTTTTGGTGTGAATTCCGTTTGGGTTTGATAGTTACGAAGCGAGCCCCGGCATGTGCCGAGGTTATTTGCCCCGGTCAAGCGCCGGGGGCTTTTTCTAACCATCTATAAATGTTCAGGGCATTAGCATACCCAAAATGTCAGCCGTTTTTTGCCGTAAGAATTTCTCTAATCAAAAGGGGTTGATGTGCCAATTCCTTACTCACAGGATGATCATGAAAAAATCAATTATTGCCATAGCTGTTACCAGCGTTCTTTCCGCATGTAGTTCAACCCCACCTGCATCCGCACCGGCTTCGACTCAAGCTACCAAATCCGGTCAATCTGGCACTGAAGTGTCACAGGCCAAACCGTTACCTGGCCTGCTGGTGGGCAGCGGCCTATATCCTAAGAAAGGTGTGGGAGGAGCTTTGGGTGAACGTGCCATCTTCTACGACTTTGACAAGTTCGCCATCAAGGACGAATACCGCCCGATCATAGATGCCCATGGAAATTTCCTGGTTGGACACAGTGCGGCCAAGGTCACCTTGCAGGGCAATTGCGATGAACGTGGCAGCCGAGAGTACAACCTCGCCCTAGGACAACGCCGTGCCGACAGCGTACGAAAGGTTTTGGCCGCCAGGGGCGTAAAAGAGAGTCAGATTGAAACCATAAGTTTTGGAAAGGAAAAACCCCGCAATCCCGGTCACAACGAAGCTGCGTGGGCTGACAATCGCCGCACTGACATCGTTTATCAGGGCGAATAATTGTTGAACTTGGGGAAGATCAAGTCCCGGGACTCCCTGTAGAGCTCGAGGGGGAGCATGGATAACTTAAAAAATGGCCCAGTCAGGTTCTTGCCGGTGGCGTTGATCGTGTTGATGGGGATGGGTCCCATGTTGGCACAGGCTTCCCACCGCCATCATAGCCACCTTATTGCCGTGGTGGTCGATCCTGAGCGTGTTTCTCTGTTGTCCTCCACCGCGCTCGTCATTGATCAGACCAATCAGGAAGTCGTCTACTCCAAAAATCCTGATCTAGTCCACCCCATCGCTTCCATCACCAAATTGATGACGGCTGTGGTGGTGTTGGAGTCTCACCAGGATCTCGACGAAGTGTTGACGGTCTCTGATCAGAATGTGGACACTCTGCGCTTTACCCGGTCGAGCCTGCGCGTGGGGGCCCATGCCAGCCGTCTCGATTTTCTGCGCATGGCCCTGATTGCATCTGAAAATCGGGCAGCCGCAGCACTGGCTGAAAACTATCCAGGCGGCACGAGCGCCTTCATAGAACGCATGAATGTAGAAGCCAAACGTCTGGGAATGACCAACACCCACTTTGAAGACTCCTCAGGCCTCAACAGAAACAATGTTTCCACGGCCCATGACCTTGCCATCCTGGTGCAGACAGCCGTTCACTATCCCCTCATCCATGAAATCACCACCAAAGCCGAAATCCTGGTTCCGGTGGGCTTGCACGGTCGCCCTGTGATTTTTCGCAACACCAATCCCCTAGTAGCCAAGAACGGATGGGATATCGGACTTTCCAAAACCGGGTTCATCAACGAATCGGGACAATGCCTAGTGATGCAGGCCACCATTACCGGGCACCCCATAGTGATCGTGCTGCTCGATTCCCACGGCCACCATGCCCGTTTCAGCGACGCCACCCGCGTCCGCCAGTGGCTAGAGGCGCGTAGCCGCCTGACGGTCGGACAGCGCTGACTATCGCTATTTGAATCAAGCCATGCAAGTGGACCTTTTGTTACCTATCTTGTGGACCTGATGTGTTCTTACCTCTGGTGACAAAGGTGAGGTACCCACCCCTAGTGACTAATCATTCTTCTTTTATTTGGATGGAATTTCTCGCGAGGTTAGGGAGGAGTGACACTTCTTAATGAGATTGCGCCGATTGCTTTAATAATCGCCCTGGCGATTCTTGTTTCCAGGTAACTCTTTGATTTCAACGTATCAATCGAATCTAGTTCGGTTGACCATAACAACCCTTAGTAGAAAAGGATTCAGTGTATGAAATTCAACAGGAGCCCATGGAGTAGCCTGAGATGGCGGACCCGCGCGATTCTCTGGTCTTTTTCAGCCCTGGCCGGCCTGATCGTCGTTCTCTTCGCCAAAATGGCGGATGCTGCTCTGGCTGTATTTTTTTTGATCGATAAAGCCTATTCATGGGCACCTTTGCTGCTCACCCCATTCATCGGTATGTTCACCGTCTGGGCAACCATCCGGTATTTTCCGGGAAGCCAGGGCAGCGGGATCCCACAAGTAATTGCCGCCACCCGAAATGCACAGCAACACAAGTCTGTAAAAGGGCTGGTCTCCCTGCGGATTGCCTTCGGAAAGGTAATGCTGGGTACTTTTGCTCTCGTAGGAGGATTTTCATCTGGGCGCGAAGGGCCTTCTGTCCAGGTGGCTTCTTCCATCCTTCATTTTTCCCATCGCTTCTTCCCTCGTTCTCGTGCCATAAGGGAGTCTGACATGATACTTGCAGGAGGAGCCGCAGGTATTGCTGCTGCCTTCAATACTCCATTAGCTGGAATAGTCTTCGCAGTGGAAGAACTGGGGCGGAGACTGGAGAACCGCACCAGCGGTGTGCTTATAAGCACAATCATTCTTTCAGGTTTGGTCTCCATCGCCCTATTGGGTAATTACAACTATTTTGGCCGCATCAGCATCATGGAGGTACATTCGAACATCGTAATTCCCATCATTGTTTGCGGAGTATTTTGTGGGTTGCTGGGAGGCGTTCTCAGCAAGCTATTACTCTGGCCCCAACAGCATCCTGCTTTTGTCATGTGGCGATGGCGAGCTGTTCATCCTGTGCTGTTTGCAGGTCTTTGTGGGCTTCTGGTTGCTATCATTGGCTTAGTGGCGAATGGAGTGTCTTTTGGCAGCGGATATGCTGTTACCCGGCAGTTGGTTAACGGGGAAGTCGCTTTACCCTGGTATGCAACTTTGGCTCGCTATTCGGCGATTTTATTGACCTATTTTTCAGGAATTCCGGGTGGCATTTTTTCACCTTCACTTTCCGTCGGCGCTGCCATCGGATCGAACTTATCGCCGTTGTTTAATGTCGATGTCAGTTCAATTTCCGTAACCATGCTGTGCATGGCCGCATTCCTTGCTGCTGTGACCCAGTCACCCATTACTTCAGCTATCATTGTGATGGAGATGGTAGATGGTCATGGCATGTTGCTAAGCTTTATGGCAGTAACGCTGATCGCCAAAGCTGTGAGTTCTCGTATAGGAACGGAATTGTACCAACAGCTGGCGAATGGATTTCTTGGACCTCAGTGACCTTTAGAATGCGCGCGAGTGAGCGGACGGGGGTTTTTCTATAACTTTGACAAATTCTCCGGTAATCGCAAGAGCACCTGGATTTATAAAATGCGACTTTCTCTTCGCTTTATCATACCGTTGCTCATCGTATTAGCCATTTTTGCTTATGGCTTGATGCCCTTCGTGGACAAGCTCATGTTGAGTTGGTCCCTACGAGATATGGACAGCCGGTCATCCATCATTGTCAGCAGCATACAAGAGTCCGTCCATGATCAACTGATACCGGATTCAAAGAGCAAAATGGTGGCCTTCTTTACCCGCATTACACAAAACCAACGCTTGCATGCGCTGGGTTATTGCGGTTCACAAACATCGGCGATGATTGCCACTCTGACGATGCCGAAGTCGATCAATTGCGGTAATTTAGAAGATTATTCTGGTGCAGAAATAGTCCGTACTGAGCCTGGGAAGTACAGCTCGTTTCATATTTCCGTTAGGTCATTGCCTACCGATAAAAATCCAGATGGTCGCTTGATTCTGGTACATGATCTAAGTTTCAATGAACGACGATCGGAACAAACCAAGCGTTATATATTTTATTTCTTTACTGGCTTGGCATTTGTTGTCTCTTTGATTACGGTCGCCATCGCGCAACTCAGTTGGCGCGGCTGGGTACAAGGAACTCGTGCTCTCATGCGTGGTGAAGGTTTATTTCGCGAACCCAGTACCTCAGGACACTCACCCGAACTACGCCCAATTGCCCGGGATCTTAAGCGTTTGATTCAAGATCTTGAGTCCGAGCATCGCACTCGAGACGAATCGCAAATAACCTGGAATGCCGAAGCACTGCGCACAATACTTTCTGGAGAGCTTCGTGATGACGACATCATTGTTGTCTCAAATCGCGAACCCTATGTCCATGAAATACACGAAGGACGCATCGAAGTCAGACGCCCGGCCAGTGGACTTGTGACTGCACTGGAGCCGATCATGCGTGCTTGTTCTGGAACCTGGATTGCGCATGGTAGCGGCTCTGCAGATCGTGATTCAGTAGACGATGATGGCTTTGTAGCAGTTCCGCCCGAAAAACCAGCATACCGGCTTCACAGGATTTGGCTTACCAAGGAGGAAGAAAAGGGCTATTACTACGGATTTTCCAATGAAGGGATTTGGCCTTTATGTCACATTGCCCATGTCCGACCTACTTTCCGTACCAGCGATTGGGATTCTTATGTGGCTGTCAATCGCAAGTTCGCACTGGCTATCGTTCAACAGTCCAAAATCAAGGATCCAATTGTTCTGGTACAAGATTACCACCTCTCACTGGTCCCGCGGATGGTCCGTGAGAAGTTGCCTAACGCCACCATCATTACTTTTTGGCATATTCCGTGGCCGAATCCTGAATCCTTCACAATTTGCCCATGGCGTGAGGAAATTATCACTGGTCTACTGGGCAGCAATATACTCGGATTTCATACCCAGTTTCACTGCAACAACTTTTTGGAAACTGTAGAACGGCTTGTGGAAGCACGTGTGGATCGTGAATCATTTTCCGTGACTCTTGGAGGAAAACAAACGGCTGTGCATCGTTACCCCATTTCGATTGACTGGCCACCCGCGCAAGAACTAATGCAAAAGCCGGTTGAATTCTGCCGCAAAGAAGTCAGAGCAAACAACAACCTCCCAACTGACCAACTAATCGGCATCGGCGTTGATCGGCTTGACTACACAAAAGGTATTATTGAACGCTTCAATGCAGTTGAACGACTTTTTGAACTGAAGCCGGAATGGGCCGGGCGGTTTACTTTCATTCAGATTGCAGCACCATCCCGTTCAACGATTCACGAGTACCAATCGCATCAGGAATTGGTCTGTGTAACGGCGGAACGCATCAATAAACGCTTTGGACGCCCCGAATCACCGGCCATTCTGCTCAAAATAAAACACCACGAATCCCAAGAGATTTACGAATACTATCGCGCAGCTGAACTATGCTTTGTCAGCAGCCTTCACGATGGTATGAATTTGGTAGCCAAGGAATTCGTTGCCTCACGCAATGATGATTATGGGGTACTTATCTTGAGCCAATTCACGGGTGCTGCGCGTGAGCTGCCTGAAGCGCTGATCGTAAATCCCTATGACGCTGACCAATGTGCTGCAGCCCTGCATGTTGCTTTGATAATGCCGCAATATGAACAACGTGACCGTATGCGCCTCATGCGTGGCTTGATAGCAGAATTCAATGTTTACCGTTGGGCAGGCCGCCAATTGCTAGATGCTGCGGCCATGCGCCGTCGTGTTCGCCTGTTTCCCGACGGAACGTTGCCAATGGGGGGGGCTCGCTGACAATGAAGCGTTTACCAAATCCTTCTCCCTCTTGGGCCTATTTTCTGGATGTAGATGGCACACTTATTGAACTGGCTGATACACCGGATGCGATTCATGTGGATTATTTACTGCTTGCCCTCATAGAAAATCTGCATCAAAAGGTTGGAGGCGCACTGGCACTGATAAGTGGTCGGTCATTGGCCGATTTGGACCATCACTTGAAAATGCTGGGGCTGCCTATCGCAGGGCAACATGGCCTGGAACGACGTGATAATTCTGGAAACATTCACCGACATAGCATTTCTCCAATTTCAAGTGAGCTATTTACAAAGAGACTGGCTTCCTTGATGGCCCGTCACCCCGGTCTTTACATTGAAAACAAGGAGGCAACACTCGCCATTCATTACCGCCTTGCACCACATTTGGGCGGTTGTTTGCATCGACTGTTAAAAGACATGGTATTACAGATGAAAGGGCTTCAATTGCAGCCCGGCAAGCGAGTTCTCGAAATTAAACCTTCAGGTTACGACAAGGGTAGCGCCATAGAAGAATACATGACAGAGTCGCCTTTCACTGGCCGTCGCGTAGTATTCATAGGCGATGATCTCACTGACGAACATGGGTTTGCTGTCGTAAATCGTCTGGACGGGTATTCAATCAAAGTTGGCGCTGGCAGAACTTGTGCGAACTACCGGTTGAATGGGATTGATTCTGTGCGTAGCTGGTTGGCTAAATTAATGCTACGTCCCTCAACCAAAAAATAGGGGGGGTTGTGGGTTCACTCGATCTTGGCTTAATTGGTAATGGCACGATTGGTGCTCTCATTGATAAACATGCCAATATTGTTTGGGCATGCTTTCCACGCTTTGATGGTGACCCGCTGTTTTGCTCGCTGCTGAATAATAAAGGGCTTCAAACTGATCTTGGATATTTCTCCGTGGAATTGATTGACAGTGTCCGCACTGAGCAATGCTATCTTGGCAATACGGCAATTCTAGTAACACGCTGCTTCGATTGTCACGGCAATAGCATAGAAATTACTGATTTCTCTCCCCGTTTCAATATGCACGGCAGAGTGTTCAGACCAATGATGCTGACACGCCGCATTAAGCGCTTGTCCGGTAGTCCACGCATCCGCATTAAATTGCTCCCCGCCTGCAATTACGGTGAACGGCGTCCTACCGTTACCTGGGGCAGTAATCATATCCGTTATGTAACGCCAGACGTTGTCGTGCGACTAACTACCAATGCATCAATTACAGCTCTCAGCAAGGAAACTCCATTTTTCCTGGAGAGCACTATCACCCTGATACTTGGCCCTGACGAAACCATACACGACTCCATCGACCAAATTGGGCAGCGGTTTCTTGACGATACTTCTTCGTACTGGCAGGGTTGGGTGCGCAATCTTGCCATTCCTTTTGAATGGCAAGATGCGGTTATTCGCGCTGCTATAACACTCAAACTCAACACGTATGATGATACAGGAGCCATTATTGCAGCAATGACGACATCGATACCGGAATCCGAAAACAGTGGCCGCAATTGGGATTACAGATATTGTTGGCTGCGTGATGGATACTTCGTAGTCAATACGCTTAACCGATTGGGTGCGACAAAAACCATGGAATCTTACTTAGGCTATGTCGTCAACATTGCCGCAGGTTCCGATGGAGGGGATTTGCAGCCGGTTTACGGCATTGATGGTCGCGCCTCGCTCGAAGAAAAAGAAATTCTTACCCTATCAGGGTATCGCGGTATGAAACCGGTTAGGATTGGTAACTCGGCATACAATCAAGTCCAGCACGATGTTTATGGTTCCGCCATCCTTGCCGCCACGCATATCTTTTTTGATCAGCGCTTAGCCCGTTGTGGCGACAAAGCCTTGTACCACCGGCTTGAAGCGCTGGGGGAAAAAGCTGTCTTGCTTTACGCGCAGCCCGACGCGGGCCCTTGGGAATTGCGCGGCGAAGCACGTGTGCATACCTTCTCTGCCCTTATGTGCTGGGCTGCATGCGATCGTTTAGCCCGCATTGCCGAACGACTCAGCCTTTCGGAACACGCCATACGTTGGGCCACGCATGGCAACCAAATCCGCCTTGACGTTCTGGATCAGGCCTGGAATCCATTCCGCAAAAGTTTTGTCTCGACCTTCGGGGGACAAGAACTCGACGCAAGCCTGCTTCTGCTCGCTGAATTCGGTTTTATTCAGGCAAACGACCCACGCTTTGTCAGTACCGTGGCAGCTATTGAACGTGATTTAAAGCGTGGAGATTTTATATTTCGCTATATTGAAAAAGATGACTTTGGCGTCCCTGAGAATGCATTTTTAATATGCTCATTCTGGTACGTCAATGCGTTGGCATTACTGGGACGAACTGATGAAGCGCGCACCCTATTTGATAAACTGCTCTCATTTCGCAACCAGCACGGGTTATTCTCGGAGCACGTCAATCCTGCAACCGGTGAACAATGGGGTAATTTCGTACAAACATACAGCATGGTGGGCTTAGTCAACTCTGCGATTCGCCTTTCCATCCCATGGAATCAGGCATTTTGAGGTCCAGAATGGCCTGATCCTGGGCGTCACCGAAAGCTCCTTAACAATCGCAAGAATTGACCAGCGTCATACTGGATGAACCTGTGACCCTAACAGGTTCGTTGATGGAAAGAGACAAAAATGGCCGCCAAAAAAATCCCCTCGGTGTGAGGGGATTCGCAAACAGTTCCAGAGAGGGGTCTGGGACTGATGAGCAAAATTGTAAATGATAATCATTCTCATGTAAAGAGGAATTTTGAACAGTTTAAAGTTGCCACAGAGATTACCGCCTCAGATCGGTCAAAATGAATGCGAGCCTGTACGCAACGTGCCGCACAGAACATGCAAGAAGCGGGGGAAATTGGCCTTTGCTGCGTGCTTTGGACAGGGTCAATTCGCAGGGGGTTCATCTCCGCCAGTACAGAAAGAGCCAGGAGCAATTGCTGCGGTCGTATTTGGTTCTGACCAGGGGATGGTTGGTCAATTCAATGAAGTGATGGCGGAGTTTGTCGTCAATATACTGGAAAAGCTGCCGGGCAAAAAAACCGTCTGGACAGTCGGCGAGCGCCTCCAGTTGCACCTCGCGGACACCAAACTGCCTTTAGGAGAAAGATTTGTTCTGCCAAATTCCATTAGCGCAATTACACCGCTGGTTGGGCAGATTTTGATCGCACTGGTATCGCAGCGCACAATGAAATCAATTGCGCAAGTTTATCTTTTCCATCACCGCCCCAAGTTTGGAGCGATTTATACGCCAGAGTGTCAACAGTTGCTACCTCTGGATCATTCATGGCGACGAGATCTGGCTGCAATCCCCTGGCCCACAAGAAATCTGCCCCAGGTTATGAATGCGGAACAGCATACGCTAGAGGCATTTATTCGCGAATATCTTTTTGTCTCGATTTTCAGGGCATGTGCCGAATCCCTTGCAAGCGAAAACGCCCGCCGCCTGGCTACGATGCAACGTGCTGAAAAAAATATCGAGGACCTCCTGGAGGATCTCAACCGGATGTTTTATCGTCTACGTCAGAGTGATATTGACGAGGAGTTATTCGACGTGGTTTCCGGCTTTGAGGCAATAACAGATGCCGGTGCCCAATGAAATTAATTGTGAACGTTCACATGCAATTGGCTATTCTCTGTCCACCGACGCGCACATCTGATTCAGACGATCTTAGTGCCGCGTGCCCCTTTTTCCGAAGCCTTTCGCTTTGGCAGCCACGGCTTCGACCGACAGGGTAAAGGTGCGCTGCTCGTTAGGGTTCATCGCACCCACGCCGATGAGTTTATGAGCGATTTCTTCGTTTCGATCATTGCAGATCGATACGATGACGGTGTATTCCCAAGGTTCACCATCGGCGGGATGGCGTATGCTGCCCTCAATGCGTAGCGGCGTGGCTGCGGGTGCCTGCACAGAATCAGCGCCGGCATCGAAGTGCAGGTAATGCCTACAGGCCGGACACACGCCCGCGCTCAGGAGGATGGTCTCCCGACAATGTGGACATTCGCGGGTCGCCCCGGGATTACCTGGGAACACGCTGCTCATGAGTCAGCGCCGTTCTCCGCGCCGTTGACGTGCTTGCCAGTTTTCAAGCCCTTGTCGTCGTCCCAGCCAAACTCGACCTGACCGCGCATGCGGGCTCCGGCAGCGACCGTTAGCGTCCCCGCCTTGAGGTCACCGATTACTACGCCGGTCTGCTGCAAATCAACGATTGAGGCTTTCTCGACATCGCCTTCCAGCTCTCCCGCGATCGTAACCTTTTTGGCGCGCACACCGCCGGTCAGTTTGGCGCCGGTCTCGATCGTGAGGTCTCCCTGGACATTGGCGTTACCTTTAAACTTGCCAGCGATGCGTACGTTGCCATCGCCCTCGATCGTACCTTCGATGGTGATGTCGGCGGAGATCAGGGATTCTTTGCGGTGCAGGCCGGCGTCGGCGCGCGCTACCTGAGCAACGGTGGGACCCGGGACAAGTTCGGGTCTTAACGGAGCTTCGGGGCGGAGGAGTTCATTCGCTTCGGGGACAGGCGAAGGGGTTTGCCGAGGGGCAGTATTGTCATTCCAGATGGACATAATGTAGGCCTATCGAAATCACGAGTCTCCAAGGCTAACGCTAAAATGGGACGGTGGCAACCCACTTTTTAGATAGTGGTTGAGTTGCTTTCTCAATTTCGCCACTTTGGGGCTGACGACTGAAATGCAATATCCTTGATCTGGATGGCTTACAAAATAATTCTGATGATATTGTTCTGCCCTGGAATAATTCGTTAGCGGTAACACTTGGGTCACGATGGGATCATCGAAAAGCTGTGATTGGATCAATTTATGGATATAGGCATTTGCAATTCGCACTTGCTCTGCGTCATGGGTAAAAATTACCGAGCGATATTGGGAGCCAACATCCCCACCCTGGCGGTTCATGGTCGTTGGGTCGTGAATCACAAAAAATATTTCGAGTAGATTTTCACAAGAAATGACTGTGGGGTCAAAGGTGATTTGCACAACCTCCGCATGCCCGGTATCACCCGAACAAACCGACTTGTAGTCAGGATTCAATAGATGACCGCCGGCATATCCTGACTCCACAGAGATCACTCCCTTAACTTGCTGGTAAACGGCCTCCAGGCACCAGAAGCAGCCGCCACCCAAGGTGAATTGTTCGGGTTTTTTCACAATGCAATACTCGTTTTGGAAAGGTTTAGGAAAACTGCCACTTGATCAAACAGTCAATACTGGCCTTGTGTGTATGACCAGACGCCTTTTGAAAGACATAACGCCACACTAAATGTGGCGTTATGTGTCGGTATATGGGGTACCGACTCGGCCAGCCATCGCATGCTGGCGTGTGCTACAACTACAGATGATTTAGTATCGAAGGGTCGATAGGCATCTCCCATTAACGGTTAATCCTCGCTAACCCGTATGCAACACCCACAACCTTTTTATACGCTGAATTCCTGGCAAATTCAACTGCGATTCTTCAGCTCTTAAGCCCGCAGAATGCCTTTATTTTTCAGTTGATGCTGTTCCTGCGCCGCTCACGGGGGTCGCACTACCACCCAGGGCCTTATACAAGGTAACCTGATTTGTTGCGTTGGCGAGTTCCAGATTGATCAGATTCTGTTGTGCCGCATAAAGAGACCGCTGCGAATCCAGGACGGTCAAATAGCTATCCACACCGTGTTGAAATCGCGCATCCGAAAGCTTGAAGCTAAGTTCCGTAGCGTGGACAAGGGATTGCTGCGCATCTACTTGAGTACCTAAAGTGCCCTGTATGGCCAGTGCGTCAGCGACTTCACGGAAAGCGTTTTGGATGGCCTTTTCGTACTGTGCCAGGAAGATCTTGCGGTTTGCTTCCGAAACCTTGAGGCCGGCGGTATTGGCGCCGGCATCAAAGATCGGCAAATTAAATTGCGGTGAAAACGACCATGCGCGAGCGTTTGCAGTGAATAAACCGGACAGTTGATCGCTGGCGGTGCCGGTGGATGTGGTCAAGGTAATGCTGGGAAAGAATGCGGCCCGTGCAACGCCGATGTCTGCATTTGCCGCTTTGAGTTTATGCTCTGCTTCCAGTATATCGGGGCGATTCTGCAGAACGTCGGAAGGCAGACCGGGCGGCAGGTTGCGGACGGCAGTGATGTTTGCCAGGGAGGTTCTAGGCAGGAGATCGCCTGGAATCGAAGTACCCGCCAGCAATGTCAGTGCATTAATATCCTGTGCTACGACACCAGTATAACGGGCAACATCGCCACGCGCAGTATCTATGGCCGTCTGTGCCTGGCTTAAGTCCAGTTGCGAAATCGCTCCCAATTCGAAACGTCGTTTATCCAGCGCAAAAGCTGTTTGCTGGTTCTTAAGCGTGTTCTCTGCCAAGGCGAGGTGGCCCTGGTCTGCAGCGAGTGTAAGATAGGTCGCTGCAATCTCGGCAACCAAGCTAATCAGCGTGCTGCGATGCGCTTCTTCGGTGCCAAGATACTGCTCTAGCGCCTCAGATCTCAGATTGCTGACACGACCGAAGAAATCAAGCTCGTAAGAACTGAAGCCGACTCCGGCATTGAAGTAACGGTCGTAGAAAACAGGCGAGCCTTGATAGAAAACGTTAGGTGGTGTCCGCGACGCGCTCTCGCCGCCACTTGCATTGATATGAGGGAACAGCGCAGCTTGCTCAATCTGGTATTGCGCTTGTACCTTCTCAATTGTCAGAGCAGCAACGCGCAGGTCACGGTTGTTGACAAGTGCCAGGGCGATTAATTGCCGTAGCTTGGGGTCAAGGACAAAACTCTGCCAATCGATATTGGCTTCGCCCTGACTGGTCGCGCCAGCCGGGTAGGCAGGGCCGCTGGGCCAGTCGGTTGCTACTGGCGAAGCGGGGCGCTCGTAGGTCGGTGCCAGGTTGACACAACCTGTCAGCAAAGCTACAGCCATGACTGCAAGACAATACCTGATCATTTATCGGCACCTCCAGCAACATCAACACTGTCGGCTGCCGCTTTGTGCTGCTTGCCCTTAAACACACGGCGCACTAATACGAAGAACAACGGGATAAAAAATATGCCAAGGAAGGTCGCACTGAACATACCGCCCAGCACGCTGGTCCCGATTGCATTCTGGCTGCCCGAGCCTGCGCCATGGCTGATCGCGAGGGGAAATACACCAAACATGAATGCCAGCGAAGTCATCAGAATCGGGCGCAGACGCATGCGCACGGCTTCCAGTGTCGATTCGATCAGCCCACTTCCATGTTCCATCTGCGTTTTGGCGAATTCCACGATAAGGATGGCGTTCTTGGCTGCCAAGCCAACGGTGGTCAGCAAGCCTACCTGCAAATACACGTCGTCAGCAAAGCCCCGGAAGGTCGCTGCGAGCAGGGCTCCAAAAATGCCGAGGGGCACGACCAGCATTACTGCAAATGGGATGGACCAGCTCTCGTACAATGCGGCGAGACAGACGAATATGAACAGCAGAGAAACGGCATACAAGGCAGGCGCCTGTGAGCCGGAACTGTGCTCCTGATCCGAGATGCCTGTCCATTCGAAACCGATGCCAGGGGGCAGTTGTCTGACAAGGTTCTCCATTTCGGCGAGCGCCTCGCCGGAACTCTTGCCTGGTGCAGCTTGACCCTGAATTTCGATTGAAGGAAGGCCGTTATATCGCTCCAGCCGTGGTGAAGCATAAGCCCAGTGGCCAGTAATGAAAGCCGAGAAGGGTACCATGCTGCCATTGGCGTTGCGCGCATACCATTTGTCAATGTCCTGCGGCAGCATGCGTGAAGGTGCGTCGCCCTGCAAATAAACCTTCTTGATACGCCCATTGTCGATAAAATCGTTTACATAGGCGCTACCCCAGGCAGCGCTTAACGCGGTGTTGATATCGCCTAGAGAAAGACCGAGCGAACTGGCTTTTTGCTGGTCGATGTCCAGACGGTATTCCGGCGTATCGTCCTGGCCGTTCGCGCGTACCGCGAAAAGCAACGGGTCTTTCGCTGCGAGTCCAAGCAACTGGTTGCGTGCCGCCATCAATGTGTCGTGACCCAGGCCGGCACGGTCCTCCAACTCCAGGTCGAACCCGTTTGCGTTACCCAGTTCAAGCGCTGCCGGAGGGGCAAAGGCAAATACCATGGCGTCGCGAATCTTTGAAAATGATTTCATGGCACGGGCAACGATGGCCTGCGCACGCTGTTCGGGGTGCGGACGTTCATCCCACGGCTTGAGGCGAACGAAGGCGAGGCCAGCATTCTGTCCGCTACCACCAAAACTGTAGCCGGCAACGCCAAACATGGTTGCAACGGAATCCTTCTCTTCCACCAGGAAGTGATGCTCGACCTGTTTGATGACCTCGAGCGTGCGCTCTTGTGTTGCGCCGGCAGGCAATACGATCTGACTGTACAAGATTCCCTGGTCTTCGTCCGGCAGGAAGCCACTGGCCTGATGTAGAAAGAGGCCACCTACTGCCACAACGACCACGGCGTAGATAATAATGTAGGGCGCGCCGCGATGAATGATGCCGCTGACCGAATTCTGATAGCCCTTGCTCGAACGTTCGAAAACACGGTTGAACCAGCCGAAGAAACCGCGATGCATGACATGCCCGTCCTTTGCTACTGGCTTGAGCAGTGTGGCGCACAGTGCTGGCGTCAAGATCAGGGCCACGATGACTGACAACACCATGGCCGAAACTATGGTAATGGAGAACTGGCGGTAAATCACCCCGGCGGAGCCGCCGAAAAATGCCATCGGAATGAAGACGGCAGACAGCACTAGTGCAATGCCGACCAGGGCTCCTGTGATCTGATCCATCGACTTCTGTGTAGCTTCCCTGGGTTGCAGGCCATCCTCCCTCATCACACGCTCCACGTTTTCGACGACAACGATGGCGTCATCCACCAAGAGGCCAATCGCGAGAACCATGCCAAACATGGTGAGCGTATTAATGGAAAAGCCAAAAGCATTGAGCACACCGAACGTACCCAGCAGCACCACCGGCACAGCAATAGTCGGAATCAAGGTGGCGCGGATGTTTTGCAGGAACAGATACATGACTAGAAATACCAGGACAATAGCTTCAAACAACGTCTTAACCACTTCCTTGATTGATATCCTCACGTAAGGTGTGGTGTCGTAGGCAACCACCGCTTTCATGCCCGGCGGGAAGAATTTCGACAACTCGTCAATCTTCTTTTCCACCGCGACAGCGGTGTCAAGCGCGTTTGCGCCCGTCGACATCTTGATGGCAATACCAGTGGCCGGCTTGGTGTTGAAGCGGGCCAAGGTGCCGTAATTCTCGCTACCCAGTTCGATGCGGGCAACATCCTTCAAGCGCACAGTAGCCCCACCGCTGGTCGACTTAAGGATAATCATGTTGAACTGCGCAGGCGTCTGCAGACGGCTTTGTGCCGTGATGGTGGCATTGAGTTCCTGTCCCCTAACCGCCGGCGTACCACCCAGCTGCCCGGCGGAGACCTGTGCATTCTGTGCCTGGATCGCGCTGATCACGTCGACTGGCGTCAATTGGTAGCTATTGAGCTTGGCCGGATCAAGCCAGATGCGCATGGCATATTGGCCGCCAAACAAGGTGACATCACCCACACCCTTGACGCGGCTTACCGTGTCAAGCACGTTGGCGGCAACATAGTCCGCCAAATCGAACTGCGTCATGCTGCCGTCTGGGGAAACGAAGGCCATTACCATTAAGAAATTCTTGGTTGACTTGGCAACCGTCAGTCCTTGCTGCTGCACCACCTGCGGCAGAAGCGGCATTGCCAGTTGCAGCTTGTTTTGTACTTGCACCTGGGCGATGTCCGGATTGGTGCCATTTTCGAACGTGAAGGTAATGGATACAGCACCGGACGCGTCGCTGGTAGATGCCATGTAGCGAAGGCCATCGATACCTTTCATCTTCTGTTCGATTACCTGGGTGACAGAATCCTCAACTGTCTTGGCCGAGGCGCCGGGATAGGTACCGGTTATCGCAATGGCGGGCGGTGCTATGGCGGGATATTGCGCTATGGGCAAAACAATTATAGACAGCAGGCCAGCCAACATGATGACGATTGCGATCACCCATGCAAAGATCGGGCGATCGATAAAGAAACGTGACATTGAGCGTGGCTCCTTACTGCCTGACGGGAGAGGTTGCGGTGGCATCCTCTATCGGTACCGCTCGTGCAACGGCGCCGGGCTTGACTTTCTGCAAACCATCCACGATCAACTGATCTCCAGCCTTCAGGCCGCTTTTGACAACCCACTTGTTGCCCAATGCTTCACCTAATTCAAGATCACGCTGTTCTACCTTCCCATCCGTACCCAACACCAAGGCTGTCGCCGCGCCCCTGGCGTTGTGTGCCACGCCCTGTTGCGGCACGGCAATCCCATCTTCGTTCACACCCTCTTCAAGCACGGCACGTACGAACATACCGGGCAACAAGTCATGTTTTGGATTGGGAAATTCAGCGCGCAAAGTGACGGTACTGGTACCCTGATTGACCGTCACGTCCGAAAGTTTGAGTTTTCCTTCTAGTGGGTAGGTCGTTTTGTCGTCCAGAACCAGCTTTACTCTGGCGGCGTTGGCACCGACACGCTTTAGCAAGCCGGTTTCCAGTGCGTGCTTCATGCGTATGAGTTCTTCACTGGACTGAGTGACGTCAACATAGATTGGGTCAAGTTGTTGCACCGTGGTAAGCGCAACGGCTTGACTGGGCATCAGCAACGCACCTGGGGTCACCGTCGAGATACCAATGCGTCCTGTGATGGGGGAGGTGATTCGGGTATACCCAAGGTTTATACCCGCGGCGTCAACTGCTGCCTTATTGGCTGCAACGTCAGCTATAGCCTGTTTAAGTGCTGCTTCCACATCGTCAAAGTCCTGTTTGCTAACGGCGTTGATCTTGATCAGCTCGCTATATCTTTCGGCTTTGAGTTTTATGGTAGTCAAATTAGCTTCAGCCTTGGCTAAATTGGCTTGTGCACTATCATAGGCCGCCTTATAAACCGCTGGATCAATCTGGTACAGCGTTTCACCGGCTTTCACATCCGCACCTTCGCGGAAAATCCGCTGCAGGACAATGCCACCAACTTGTGGGCGCACTTCGGCTATTTGGTAAGGAGATGTGCGGCCAGGCAGCTCGACTGTAATGACTATCTTCTGCGCCTTGACGACAACAACGCCTACTGGGACGGCGCTGTTCTGCGACGCAGTGTCTTGTTGCCTGCTGCATCCAGCTAGCACCAAGGCGCATCCAAGCAACAACCAGGAAAGCAAGCCGATAAAATTACGCGTTACTTGCATTGAAAACCTCTCCTTTTTTGAATCGGCCGGCGCAAGGCTGGTCACGACGGCGTTTATTAGATGAGAAGTACTTCGACAATCGATCTACACAAGGTGTCGATCTGTCCGGCACTGAACCGGGCAGAATAACATTCCACCTAAACCTTCCGCAGAAACGAGTATTATACATACAATCTTGAATGTGAATATACGATAAGGATTCCATGGCACGCAAGACAAAAATTGAGACGCTGCGAACGCGTCAACAGATCATAGATGCAGCACGAAAGATGTTTTTCTGCCACGGCATCGCCCGTACAACACTGGAGGCAATAGCTGCCGAGGCAGGTGTGACACGTGGAGCGATTTATTGGCATTTTGAAAACAAGGTGGATCTGTTTTTTGCGATGCGTGAACAGACCATACTACCGCTCGTGGACCGGATCGACGATGCATTGTTGGCATCGAGTGAAGAGGATAATCCCTTATTCAGCATAGAACTGGCTCTAGTGGAGATTTTCAACGCGCTTGACCACGACAATGCAGCGCGTGAGGTGTTTCAGATCATCCAGCTAAGATGCGAATACGTCGGAGAATTTGCTGCACTAATAGCAAAGTTCGAAAAATCCCAGAATGAATTGGTAACCAAGTTGGCTCGTGCCTATCGTCTTGCCGAAGTTAAGGGCAAACTGCGACCGGGTTTGAAGCCAAGATCCTTGGCGCTGGATTCCGTAATGTTTTTGTCGGGCCTCCTCAGGCGGAGGCTGTCGTCTGCGGCAATAGGGATGGGGAAGCAGGACGTCTTGCGAGCCATTCGCGCGCATATGGATTTGCGTCGTGCCTGATAAGGAGAGGGAGAATACCCTGCAGATTCTTGCCACGTATTTACACACACAGGGTCTGGGCCGGCTTGGTTGCACTGTAATTTTCAAGCTATGAACGTCCGCATATGGTCATTCGGGCGTTCTGGGAGTACGCTATTCGCTGGCGTACCGGGCAGGTGCAGCCACGAGTTGTTTTTAATCTAAATGTAGGTACGGCAAATTCTAAGCATCTACAAACAAAGAGGTGCCAGCATGAAACGCGCTCTGTTTCTGGCCACTATAGCGGCCGTCGTTTTCCCAGGGGTAGCATTGGCAGAAGTGGGAGTAGGATTATCCGTTTCCGTCGGCGAACCGGGTTTCTACGGCGCTATCGACATTGGAAACGCACCGCCCCCGGTTCTCTATAGCCCGCAGCCGGTTTTAATGGCACCCGTACCTGTCGGAGTAGCGGCTTTTCCACCTCTTTACCTGCGTGTGCCTCCTGGCCATCGCAAGGACTGGAGGCATCATTGTGCCGAGTACAACGCCTGTAACCGGCCGGTGTATTTCGTGAAGGATGGGTGGTACAACAACGTTTATGCACCCCATTACAAACAGCATCGCGATTTCTATCAAGGCCGGAGAGAATATGAAGATCGCCGCCAGGGTGGCCGTCCTGAGGAACCGGGGCGAGGCAACGGCCGGGGCGAAGAACGTGGCCATGGGCCTGACCGTTAAGAATTTTCTTATGCGCCTTTACTGCCATCCCTGTTTGCGCATATCAGATGTTCGGAGAGTATGTGGTGGATTGAGGGCGATTAAGCTTTCTTCTCAATTAGTTCAATTTTGTATCCATCCGGATCGCTCAAAAATGCGATGACAGTGGTGCCATGTTTCATCGGGCCTGCTTCTCTAGTAACAATTCCGCCGTTTTTCCTGACCGCTTCACAGGCTGCACGGGCATCATCAACCTCTATTGCGATATGGCCGTATCCGTCCCCAAGAGAGTAGCTTTCTACGCCCCAGTTGTATGTAAGTTCAATAACCGCATTTGACGCTTCATCACCGTATCCAACAAAAGCTAATGTGAACTTTCCCTCAGGGTAATCTTTGCGACGCAAAAGCTTCATCCCAAGAAGATTGGTGTAAAAATTAATAGATCGATCAAGATTTCCAGTACGTATCATCGTGTGGAGTATTTTCATGATTTTTTCCAGAATAGAATAGTGCTTGTCATTATATCGACTGCCCTCCCAGCAAATTCAAATCCCCATCGCTATTTTCCACTCTGGCGTAGGTTCTATCAGCCTACGGGTTTGAGTATCGAATAATCCATAACTAAAAGTCGCTTCACACGCGATTTCTCCCTGCGCATTAATCATCTGCTGACGTAATTTGAATACTTTCTGATGGACTTTGCTTTCGGTTATAACATTCTCCAGAGTGACTGTTATTTCATCCCGCGCATGCAATTCCTTTAGAAAACGGATTTGGCAATCCAGCATCACAGGTCCCTTTTTATGAAGCAGGATTTGTGGAATCCCATAACCATTCTTTGTGATGTGATCCCATCTCGCATCTTCAAAAATCTCTAAATATGTTGCATTGTTAACATGCCCAAAAAAGTCAATATGGGTCTCTCGAATCAGGACCTTTGTTTCAAATCTGCTCATTTCAAACTCCCTTATAAAGTTAATGCCGCCGTAAGGTCCGACGTGTCGTTCTTGGGATCGTTAACCCTGGTGCTTACCGGGTATGCCTCCATGGGTGCTTCAGGGTATGGTGTAAGCATGGATTGGATCTTGGATACATCAGTGAGTTGAGGATCCAGCCACGTTTTGTAGTGTTCAGGTTGGATGATAACCGGCATGCGCTCGTGAATGTCTTTCATTAAGGCATTTGCAATGGTGGTAAGAATCGTGAAGGTAAGGATTTCGCCATCGGACGTCCCCCAGTACTCCAGCAATCCACCCATGCCAAAGGGTAAACCATCTTTCATGTGAATAAGGAACGGCTGCTTCTTTCCGACAACCACTTTCCATTCGTAGAATGCATCGGCCGGCACTAAAATCCTGCTTCTTCTGAAGGCTTGCCGGAACATGGGTTTGATGGCTGCGGTTTCCACCTTGGCATTGATGGGCTGTGGAAGTTTGTCATCAACCTTCGCCCAGGAAGGTATCAATCCCCACCGGGCTGACACCATGATCCGCTGATCCTCCACTACACAAACCACTGGCACGCTCTGGCTCGGGGCAATATTGTAGCGCGGTTTGACCGCTATCTCATTCGTGGTGCCAAATTGCCCCTGCAAGCGCACAGGTGGGGAATGAAGGGCAAATCGTCCGCACATGCCGGGTACTGGCACTAAAATATCAGGGCAGGTTATTAACCACCTGACCTGATTTTACCGGATGATGAAATCTACTTTGGCAACCTGCTCTGATCCATTGCATCCACTCGGCAATGCCGTCGCCGCTGATCGCGGATATTTTGATAATGGCAATGTTTGGGTTGACGCGGCGTGCATTTTGTATCGCAAGATCCACATCGAAAACAAGGTGCGGTAGCAAATCGCATTTGCTAAGCAACATCAGATCGGCAGCCCGGAACATGTCGGGGTATTTAAGCGGTTTGTCTTCTCCCTCTGTCACGGAAAAAATCACCACCTTATGCGCTTCTCCTAGATCAAAGCCGGCTGGGCAGACCAGGTTTCCGACATTCTCGATCAGAAGCAAACTGTTTTCCATCAAGTCAAGTTGTTCCATGGCACGGCCGATCATGTGCGCATCAAGATGGCAGCCTTTGCCGGTATTGATTTGTATGGCAGGTGCGCCTGTCGCAAGAATGCGTGCCGCATCGTTGTCGGTTTGCTGATCACCTTCGATGACGGCAAGCGGAATTGAGTTGTTCAGGTGCTCTATGGTTTTTACCAGCAAAGTGGTTTTCCCTGAGCCAGGGCTTGAAACCAGATTGAGAACAAATATGCCGTGTCTCGAAAAATAGCGCCTGTTTTTGTTTGCGTAGCCATTGTTCTTGGCAAGGATATCCTGTTCTATTTTTACAGTGCGCGAAGGCTCAGTGTTGACGCCATGATCAATGCTTTTTTCGTGGACGCGATAGACCAGCGTCTTGCTGGCATGAGGCTTGGGCACCGAAGCATGGCCTCCGATGATTAATTGATCTGTTCCACAACCGCAGGTAGTACACATTTCCACGCCTCCTATGTAACTTCCAACTCTTTTACCCGCATTTCATCACCCCCCGTTATTTGAACCTGAACGCCGCCGCAAGCCGGGCACGGTTCAAAACATTCCGAAATAGTGACGGAGCGAGCGCACTGCAGGCACCAGCCTTGCCCGGGGATTTCGATGATTTCCAGTCGGGCACTTTGAGCAATGCTGTCACGTGTTACCACATCAAAACAGAAGCGAAGGGAACTCACTTCGATGCCAGCCAGCTGTCCAATTTCCAGGAAGACCGTTTTTACTTTTGAGTATCCATTTGTTCTTGCGGTTTCATCAATAATCTCAAGAATGCTGTCTGCTATCGACATTTCGTGCATGGCAAGCCCCCGGGCCTGGTCAACAAATTCTTGGCAACGGGTCATCCCCGAGCTCTTCCAGCAACCGCATGCCGCCAAGTTCTGTTTCCATGATCACTTGAGGTTCGCCCTGTTCCAAGTGGCCAATCCATGCGGACCCTTCCCCGCCCGGGGTATTACGCCAGATAGCCAGTGCCGACTCGGCTTGGGATGCCTCTACTACTGCCAAGATTCGGCCTTCACATGCAAGGAACATTGGATCGTAGCCTAGCATGTCACAAACGGTACGCACCGTTTCGCGCACCGGAATGCTTGGCTCGTTCAAGCGTACGGTAAGACCGGTGGCCCGTGAAATTTCATGTGCAACAGTGCCCAGACCGCCTCGTGTGGGGTCGCGCATGAAACGCAAACCAGAAAAATCAAACAGACTCTGTGCCAGAGGATACACGTTGCCGGCATCAGAGCTCAGGGTGCCGCTAAGTCCGAATTGTTCGCGTGCCAGCAATACTGCTATTCCGTGGTCGCCCACGGGCCCACTGACCAGAAGGGCGTCTCCGGCACAAATGTGTTTCATGCCGAGTCGAATTTCAGGCGAACGTAGTCCGACACCTGTCATGCAAAGGTAGAGACCCCCACCTTCACCGCGTCGTACCACCTTGGTATCACCCGTCACAACCCGTACCCCTGCATCTGAGGCTGCTTGTGCAAGGCTGATGATGATGCGTTCCAGAAGTGATATGGAAAAACCTTCCTCGATGAACGCATTCAAACACAGGTATAAAGGTTTTGCCCCAGATACTGCCAGGTCATTGACCGTGCCATGTACTGCCAGTGAGCCAATCGTACCTCCCGGAAATTCCAGCGGCTGAACGGTGAATCCATCAGTGGTAATCATCACATCGCCCCCACTGATGGGAATATGTGCTGCGTCTGCATCAGTATCAAGCAGTGGATTGGCAAGATAGCGGACAAACAGGTTGTCTACGAGCTCACGCATGTATGACCCACCGTTTCCGTGGGCCAATGAAATATATCCCTTGTCGCTCATATCCTGGCCGCAGCTTCCACCAATTGTCCAAAACTGATCCCCCCATCGTTGCAGGGGACGCGGTGTGGCACAAATACTTCAAAGTCATTCATTTCGAGGAGTTCCTTGAGTTGCTCTACAAGAAAGCAATTCTGGAATACGCCTCCGCTTAATCCCACGCTGAACACACCATACCGGTTGCGCAGTTCCTGTGCCTGTTGCAACGCGGCGTAAGCCAGTGTGGAATGAAACAGCCCCCCCCGCTGGGCAACACTCAATGTTTTATCCTGCAACATGGTAATCAAGGGTTCCCAGTCACTTTCAAGTGTATCGTCGTTGCGCATTTTAAGTGGCAATACCAGATGATCGTTAGTCATGCTACTGGCAGCTTCCAGCCACATCGGGCCTTGCCCCTCAAAACTCGATTCCTGTACCAATCCCAGCATGCTTGCAGCAGCATCGAACAGGCGTCCAACAGAGGTTGTGAGTGGTGCATTGAGCTCCTTTTTCCAGGCCTGTTTCAACAATTCTGTGCCTGCATGTGTATGGAAACTTTCCCGCCCGGATTCCCAGCACAGTGAAGCGGCGCTGCGCCATGGCTCGCGCCCGACAAGATCGTTGCCCGGAAGGCGAAAAGAACGCCAGGTAGCCGCACGCTGCCAGTTTCCCGGTCTACCCAGCAGTCCCTCGCCACCCCACAGGGTGTTATCCATGCCAAGGCCCATGCCATCCCAGGCAAACACAAGCCATCTGGCAACTTCGGGAAACTCCTCTGCCAGGGCAGAGGCATGGGCGTGGTGGTGGAGTACGCTCATGAACGGCAACCCGCTTCGGACAGCCCATCGGCTGGAGGTATATTCCGGGTGGGCATCATGGACGACGAGTTGAGGGCTGACCTGGTACAGCTTGCATAAGTCGGCAATGACTTGTTCAAAAACAGAAAGGCTGCGTGGACTGCCAAGGTCGCTGATATGGGGCGAAACAACTGCGCGCTTGTCCCAACCCAGTGCAACAGTATTCTTCATTTGGCCTCCAACCGCCAGGATCGGTTTTTTGAATGTCGCTGAAAACACATACTCAAGGGGAGCAAAGCCACGCCCCAACCGAATTGCGCGGGTTCCAGTTGAAACTGCACGTACAACGCTATCATCTGCCGGACGCTGCACCGGGCGGTCATGATGCAGAAATGCATCTGCCACCTGGGCAAGGCGGGACTCGACTTCGTCGGCTTCGGTCAAAACCGGTTCACCACTTATATTTGCCGAAGTAGCTACCAAGGGTTTGCCAAAATCTTGTAACAGCAAATGATGCAAAGGTGTGTAGGCAAGCATGACACCTACTTCGCGCAACTCTGGAGCAATGCTTTTTGCCAGTGTGCCACCGCTGCGTTTGTTCACCAGAACGATAGGCCGTAGCGGGTCGCGAAGCGCCAAAATCTCGTGTGAATTGAGTGATACATCGAGGAGAAGTCGTTCCAGCCCCATCTGGGCGGGGTACATCACTGCCAGGGGCTTATGCGGCCGGTGTTTTCGCCTGCGCAGTCTTAAGACTGCATTTTCATTGGTTGCATCGCAAAGCAGATGGTAGCCCCCAACTCCTTTTACAGCCACGATCTTGCCATCCTTCAGTAGCGCCAACGCGTGGCTTAACGCCGGTTCATTTCCAAATATGGGCGCAGACCGCGCAGGACGCAAGGTCAATTTTGGGCCACACGCCGGACAGGCAATGGGTTCGGCGTGAAAGCGTCTGCTCAAAGGGTTGTCGTATTCGGCCTGACATGCCGGGCACAACACAAAGCCAGCCATGGCGGTGTGTTTTCGGTCATAGGGCATGCGCACCAGCAATGTATAGCGAGGGCCACACTGGGTACAGTTGATAAAGGGATAGCGAAACCGACGGTTCTTGGGATCGCCCAGTTCGGCAAGGCAATCATCGCAACAAAAATAATCAGGTGGGACGTGGGCTTGATTTCCCCTGATTTCGACGCTGGGCAGGATACAAAAATTGCTCAGCATTTCAGGCAATATGTCCGACCTCGTTTCTATCACGGGCCTTGCAATTGCGGGGGCTTCAGAGACCAGCGCGCATTCAAAGGCATTCAGGCTGGCGGCCGTTCCCTCGCAATAAATTTCCACCTGTGCTGCACAATTTCTGACCCAACCCTGTAATCCCATACGTTGTGCGAGGCGGTAGGTAAATGGCCGAAATCCAACACCTTGCACCCGTCCCGAAACCACCCAATGACGTGCTTCAATGGTGCAGGGCGCAGAGGAAGGGGAGGTGTCCAAAGTTGCACTAGGTGGTAACAAAAAGAAAAACACCGCTGGCTGCAATACCCAATCCCAGCAATTTCGGCAGCATCACCAATCGATGTCGTGTGGCAATACCAGCTGTAATGCCCAACAGGTGCAATATTGCCGTGGCAACAAGAAAACCTAGCGCGTACACGGTAGGGGTTGCAGACGCCGGCAATTCCAGTCCGTGAGCATAGCCGTGCATTGCACCGAACAGGGTTGTGATCAGAAAGGCAAATCCGGCTGGAAGTTTCAGGGATAGCGCAACAAGAAGGCCCAAGGTCAGAACTGAAGTGGCAATGCCAGCCTCGACGATGGGCAGTGACGGATTGAGTTGCGCAACTTCAGCTCCCAACGCCAGCGCCATCATGAATGCAAGTGGCAGAAGCCATGTTTTCTGTCCGCCGCACTGTGCTGCCCAAAGACCTACCGCCACCATGGCCAGCAGGTGATCCAGGCCGGAGAATGGGTGCATGAATCCCGCAGTCCACCCGGAAAGATCATGACCGGGGTGTGCAAGCGCTGAACTGCTGGCTGCAATCAGAAAGGCCATGGCCAAAAGACGAGACGTCAATTTTCTCATGAGGATATTCCTTCAAGTCGTTATTTTACTTTTACCCTGACCAGTTCTTCGCCGTCAGGATCGGTTACGTGTACAGCACAGGCAATGCAAGGGTCAAAGCTGTGGATGGTGCGTAAAATCTCAAGAGGTTGTTTTGGGTCATGCATCTGGTGACCTTTCAATGCAGCTTCATAGGGTCCTTCCTGTCCTTGGGCATCGCGCGGTCCCGCATTCCAGGTGGAAGGAACCACAGCCTGATAGTTATCAATTTTTGCATTCTTGATCACGATCCAGTGGGCTAGTGCCCCTCGCGGAGCCTCCGTGAAGCCTACTCCTTGGGCAACATTCGGCCAGGTTTCCGGGGCCCACAGATTGTTATTGTGCGTTTTTACATCGCCTTGTTTAATGTTAGCAATCAAGTGGTCATACCAACCCTGCATGGCGTCAGCAAAAATTTTTGTTTCAAGTGTACGCGCAGCGGTGCGGCCCAAAGTCGAATACAGTGCACTGACCGGCAACCCGAGATTTTTCAACGTCATGTTCACCAGTTCATGCGTTTGGGCATGACCCTTTGCATACAGCATCAATACGCGGGCTAAGGGACCAACTTCCATTGGTTTTCCCTGCCAGCGCGGTGATTTAATCCAGGAATATGATGAGTTGGTGTCAAGATTGGCATAGGGTGGTTTCGGACCGGTGTAATTGAGTTGCGTCTCACCCTGATAGGGATGTAATCCTTTCTCCTTGCCCTCCTTATAGTCATACCAGGAGTGAGCGACGAATTCCTGAATCTGGTTTTCGGCATTAAGATCGACAGGATGGATAGTGGACAGATCGCGATTCAGAATTACGCCCGATGGGATGAGATAGCTGGACGGATTACTCATGCCATTTTCCGGAAAGTCGCCATAGGTCATGAAATTACCAACCCCTTCGCCCTGGCTGCCCCAGTCTTTATAGAAACCTGCAATGGCCAATGTATCAGGCAGGTACACCTGGTCAACAAAGGTTTGCATCTTTCCGATGATGCTCCTGACATTTTCCAGTCCAACCATATTGAGTGAGGTTGCGCCTTCGCCTCCTCGGAAATGGGGGCCATTGCCATTTCCAGGATGATCCGGGTGCACACTGATTGCACAGGGTACGCCGCCAACAAGGAAATTCGGATGAGGGTTCTTGCCGCCAAAAATAGCATGTAGCTTTGCCACATCACGTTGCCATGCCAGTGCATCAAGATAATGTGCAACGGCCATTAGATTGGCTTCCGGGGGCAGCTTGTAAGCCGGGTGCCCCCAGTAGCCGTTCGCAAAGATTCCCAACTGTCCACTTTCAATGAAGGTTTTTATGCGTTTTTGTACGTCTGAAAAATAACCCGGTGAGGATTTTGGATAAGAAGGGCTCACCATTTGTGCCAGGGTCGAGGTGGCCTTTGGGTCTGCTTTTAATGACGAAACCACATCCACCCAGTCCAGGGCATGGAGGTGATAGAAATGCATCACGTGGTCATGCACAAATTGCGCAGCAATCATCAGATTTCGGATTAATTGGGCGTTTTGGGGTATTTCATATTTCAATGCGTCTTCTACCGCGCGTACTGAAGCAATTCCATGGACCAGTGTGCATACGCCACATATGCGTTGAGCAAATGCCCAGGCATCGCGAGGGTCGCGTCCTCGAAGGATGATTTCAATTCCCCGCACCATGGTGCCGGAACTGGATGCACGCGTAATACGATTATCGTCATCACTCTCTGCTTCAATGCGTAAATGCCCTTCAATTCTTGTGATTGGATCTACAACAACGGTCTGGGTCATGTTGTTTGTCCTTTCTGTTCTGGTGTTAAGAGATGATCTGCAATCAGTTCAGTCAAACCAATCACCTCGATGTCCTTGTGATAATGTTCCAGTCCATCTTCGAGCATGCTGCGGCAATTGGAGCAGGAAGTGACAAGTGTTCCTGCGTTGATTGCCTCAAGCTGGCTTATTTTCCGGTTGAACGCCTTAAGCCGCACTACGTCGGCTCGGGGATTGGCGCTGACTCCGCCACCGCCACCGCAGCACCAGTTTTGAATACCAGAGTCTGGCATCTCGACAAAATTGGAAGCAACCAGATTGAGAAGATTGCGAGGAGGCTCAATTACGCCACCGCGTCGTACCATCTGGCATGGGTCGTGAAAAGTCATGGCTCGGTCATCCATGCCCTGGGTATGCAACCGACCCTCTCTGTGCAGCTGGTCCAGAAGTTCAATAATGTGCACCACCTGAAACGGGTAGGGACGTCCGATCAGGTTAGGCCCCTCCCAGCGTAAAGCGGTATAGGCGTGCCCACATTCCGGGCTGATGACAAATTTTACCTTGAGGCGTTCAGCAGCCTTTACAATCCGGGAAACAAGTTCGGCAGCAAGATCGGATGATCCAATCTGTATGCCACTGTTTGTGGCTTCAAAGCCATCTGAGGCAATGGTCCAGGAAAGACCAGCTTGGTGAAATATGCGAGTAACTGCCGTAATGATGTCACTGAATTCGGCAACTTCTGCAGAAGAAAAAATCAAAAGGTAATCGGAATTTTCCTGGTCAAGCGGAACGGTAAGGCCTGTATCGCGCTCGGTGTTCTTGATGTGAGCCTTGAGCGTATTAATGGTAACTCCCATGGGGCTGCCCAGCTCGACTGACCGGCGTGTGGCTTCCTTTAGGCCACTGGGTGCGTGACCGGATGCCACCATGCCTTCGCGCATCTTTCTTACCATGTAGGCAATGTCGTTGCCTACCGGGCATACCAAAGAGCAGCGACCGCACAGTGTGCAACTGTCATAAACAAGGGGTTCCCATTCCTCCAACTCCTTATCAGTTACGGGTTTGGCCAATCCGGCTTTTGAAAGCAGTCTGCCCCAGAATGTGAATTCCTGTTTCCACACCCGCCGCATCGGTTCAAGTTTGTAGATGGGCGTATATTTTGGATCCTGTGTTTCGGTGTAGAACAAGCAGGCTTCAGCACATAGGCCGCAGTGTACGCAAGAAGAAAAAAAAGCATCCATCGGGCCATCGATCTGTTCGATCATGCCTTGAATGCCGCGGCGCAAAGAGGTTGTCATGACGAAACTCCTTTGTAACCCGCAATGGCACCGTTGTACCACCGTGCGCTGAATGTGGTCAGCATATGCGCCAGTTTTGTGAAGGGAATGACAATCATCAGCAGTTCAACACTGCCAATATGTAATATCAGTTTGTCCTGATAATTGAGGCCAATTGCTTGTCCCACTATGAGGCCAGTAATCAAGGGCAGAAAAGTCAGCGCCCAGGTCAGGTAATCCTGGAAATCAGAAATCGTTCGCTTTACTGGATCTATCAGCCGATGCAAAAGCAGGGCAACCATGGCCGCTAGGCTAAGAATTGCTGTAATCGTAATCAGGCCAGGGGGGAGGGCGGGCCAACCGAATCCGAATATTTTCCGAAACATTTCTATATGCTGACTGAAAAAAAGCAAGGTGATCAAAAAGCCTATGTGGAAAATATAACCTGCCACCAGTATGAAATAGCCGCGAGAACTCAATCTGATAGAAGAAAATGAACGGTGCCACACCGTACGCAGTCCCGGGCCCCATTCAGATCCGCGTGGCAGTGCAAGATCCTTTTTTCTTCCCAGCATGAGGAGGTGAAGTATGCGATATACCATGCCGAGCGCAAAAACGGCAGTTGAAATCTGTAAACCGGGGCCTCGCAAGAAGTCCAGAAATTGCTGATGGTCCATGCTTTCTCCTTCCCTGATCACAGTTCTTTTGCGGTTAATTTTTCATGTGTCTTATGTGTACGATTTTTCTTCGCTCTGTCCAACGCGCCCATTCCGACGGCGACTCCGGCACCTGCAATGGCCGCCTCAACAGCAATGGTTTTTATGTCTGAGGTGGGAACGGACAAGGGTGTATAGAAGCTGCCTGCATCCCAGAAATGGGGCTCGGAGCAGCCAAGACATCCATGGCCGGATTCAATCGGAAAGCTGGTGCCTCCATTCCATTTTGTAGTGGCACAGGAATTGAAAGTGGTCGGACCCTTGCACCCCAGTTCAAATAGGCACCAGCCATTACGGGCACCCTCATCGTCAAAGCTTTTGGCAAATTTTCCCTGATCGTAAAATGACCGGCGGTAACAATGATCGTGTATGGTTTCGCCATAAAACGCACTCGGTCGTCCTAGCTTGTCCAGTTGCGGAAGTTGGCCAAAGGTCAGGTATTGTGCAAGCACGCCGGTAATAACGGCGGGAATGGGAGGGCAACCTGAAATATTGACGATGGGTTTGTCCTTGATGAGCTCGGCCACTGACACTGCCCCCGTCGGATTTGGGCGTGCGTTGGGTATGCCACCAAATGAGGCGCAGGTGCCCACTGCTATAATCGCAGCTGCCCCCTTTGCTGTTTCCAGCAGAATGTCAATATTGGTTCTGCCTGCGATTGTGGAGTAAATGCCACTATCTCTGGTTGGGATTGATCCATCCACCAACAGCAAATACTTGCCAAAATAATCACGCATTGCATCCTCACGCGATTGTTCTGCAGCAAAACCGGAAGCGGCCTGTAAGGTGTGATGGTAATCAAGCGAGATCATGTCAAAAATCATGTTCTCAAGGGTCGGGGTATAAGAACGGGTAAGCGATTCTGTACAGGCAGTGCACTCCTGAAACGAAAGCCAGATTACGGAGGGTCGCCTGGCCTTGGACAAAGCTTCGGCAATAGCGTACGCAGCGCTGGGAGGGAGGGCCATGAGTGACGCCATGGCTGCGCAAAATTTGAGGAATGAACGCCGACTGATGCCTTGTTGTGCAAGACTATCACCCAAGGTTTGATGTTTTACCATTTCATCACCTCATTCATTGAGTTGGATCTGAAGTCTTTCAAGTCCGGCGCGTACGTCCTCGGGTTGGCTTTTGATAAATTGCGGAACCCATGCAATTTCTAACAGATCAGCTACAACATCACCGTTCATGTTGAAATGTTTTACGCGCCACAAGCCTGGATAAGCCGTTTCCAGTACCTCGCTGTTGCCAATGGCTTCAATGTGCACTGAAACTTCTCCCCGACCAAGGATTTTGCAAAACAGATCATATTCTGTGGTGGAGAATGGCAAGCTCTTCAGGTCAATTATTCCGCCTTCATTATTTTTATTCAGATTTTCCAGCAGGGCAGCAATTTCAGTCAGCAATGCGCGAACATTTCCTACAGTATGTCCCTCGCTGGCCCGTATCAATTGTGGAATTTGTTGGGAATTCATGCGTGCCAGATCTCAACAAGTTTCAACGCCTCTTTGCAGGCTTGTTGAATGGCAGCCGCGACGGGGGGGGTTGGGGTATCCCCCCAATCAATTGTTTGCGGCTGGATACCGATGAGTGCGCGTCGTGGTGGAAGTTGGTTGGTGAGTAGGGCGACGGCCATAAGGTCAATCAGACAAACTTCATGGACGCTGCATTTGCGGTTGTTCCCGACAAACTGGTCCATCTGCTCACCAATAAACACCCTGGTTGTGCCAGGTTCAGTATCAAGTTGGGCAGTATCGATAACGATTAGCTGAGACGCATTCTCAATTGCGCCAGCCAGTGAGAAACTCAGGGTTCCGCCATCCATGAACTCGATATCTTCTCGTGCTGGCAACTGGGCTTCGAGTAGCCTTATCGCATGAATACCGGCACCCTCATCGCGCAATAAAATATTGCCGATTCCGAGGATTAAAGTACTGCTACCGGCAGTCATCCTGACTCCTGAGCACGCTTCATTTCAGGGAGTTGCGCGCGGAATGAACAGAGCGCATTATCAGCATTGCGATCTGTGCCAACTCCTGATCCTGAGAGTCTAGACCTTTTTATGAAATTCGCAAGTTGCAACCATATTCAATCCAAAAAATATTTCGCGACAGGATTATCGCCATGTGTCTAGGAATTCCCATGCAAATTGTCGCAATTGAGGGGTATACGGCACAATGCACCGCCAAGGGGGTAATGCGAGAGGTCAGCCTGTTCATGCTGCAGCACGAGCCATTGGCCATCAATGATTTTGTGATGGTTCATGTGGGTTACGCGCTTCAGAAAATGAGTGAGCAGGAAGCATGTTCGGCATGGGAACTGCTTGATGAAATACTGGCGCATGATTCTGGCGCGCCTGTTTTATAAGATAAATCCGCGATGTTGAGCGCAAAAAACTGGTTGGCAAAAATCCATGCGCTCCCCCTTGACCGCCCTGTTCGAATCATGAATGTCTGTGGCGGTCACGAACGAACGATTGCTTTCTCCGGTTTGCGGGCGGCATTACCTCAAGGTGTGGAGTTGATCCCAGGTCCAGGGTGTCCGGTTTGTGTGTGTCCTGAAGAAGATATCTACCATGCCATTCAGCTGGCAGTGCAGGAAAAAGTAATTCTGGTGGCTTTCGGTGACATGTTGCGTGTCCCGGTCAATGTCTCGAAATCACAAATCAGATCGCTGGAACAAGCCAAGGCCGCTGGTGCCGATATTCGCCCAGTGGCCAGTCCGCAGGAGGCGGTAAGAATTGCCAGGGAAAATCCCGACCAGGAGATTGTTTTTTTTGTGGCCGGGTTTGAAACAACCACTTCACCAGTGGCAGCGATGCTGGTTGAAGGCATACCGAAAAACTTGACGCTGTTGCTGTCGGCGCGGTTAACGTGGCCGGCAGTTGAAATGCTGCTGTCATCAGGAGTGCCTGGCTTTGATGCCTTGATAGCGCCGGGGCATGTAGCCACTGTAATGGGCCCTGAGGAATGGTATTTTGTCGTCGAAAAACATTGTCTACCCACTGCCATCGCAGGATTTACGCCAGTAACACTTTTGGCGGCTATTTATTCCGTGATGCGCCAGTTGCTCGAAAACGAATGTTTTTTGGATAATTGCTATCCGCAGCTGGTGCGCCCCGGTGGCAACCGTTTGGCACAAACACAGCTCTATCAGGCAATGCATGTTATTGATGCCCAATGGCGAGGCATCGGAATCATTCCTGCCTCAGGATTTTCCCTTAACCCGCAATTTGAGGACCGTGACGCGCGAAAACGTTTTGGTGGATTTGTATCTGAAAATCGCAAACGTGCTGGTGAAATGCCGCCCGGGTGCGATTGTGCAAGGGTGGTTTTGGGAAAAATCTATCCTAACGAATGCAGGTTATTTGGAGTTGCGTGTACACCACGCTCTCCTATTGGGCCTTGCATGGTGTCGGATGAAGGGGCCTGTCGAATCTGGAAGGCAAATGGCGCAAAGTTTGGCGCCCCCATTCATCCTATTTAGCTTTGTGCTCTGCCGCCTCAATCGACTGTAACGTGTCCACAGCTGCATCGTGCCATGGGCCGCCAAGCGCCACTGCTTTTTCCGCAGCTTGTCTTGCTTCGCTGTAACGCCCAAGTTTATCTAGCATGACTGCCAGATTGTTAAATGCTGGAGCACTGTCTGGATGGATCATCGTTGCGGACTGAAATGCATCGGCAGCCGCTATATTATCTCCCTCGGCAGCAGCCGTGTTTCCCAACCCCATCAGAAGCAGGAAGTTGTTTGGCCAACGCTTAAGTCCTGCCACATAAGCTTTGCGAGCCAGCGTTGCGCTATTTGCTTTTTCGAAGGCGATGAGCGCAGGTACCGTTATCATTTCCTGCGCGGTTTTTGGCAAACGCCCGGGTGGTAAGGCAACCATTCCCCAATAGTCGCTGCGCTCCCAGGTATGCTCAAACGTAGACATGGGCATTAAGAGACGCGCAGTCGTTCCTGAGCGGAGGATGATCTCGGATTGGTTAAGATCGTAGCCGACCACCACCGCATAGTGCCATACCGGTATCCATGACAACCCCAGGTTTTGCAAAACCACTACAGGGTTTCCTGATGCAACTTCGGTCAGCAAGGATTCAAGATTTGGCGGAATGGTTTGAGTAACAGCGCCATTATGGCGTCCAGCGGCAAGCATTTCCACCTGCAAACTGCCCTCAAGTTTGGGTACATAAACTTCCTTTACCAGGGCTTCGGGTAGGATTGGAACACCTGCGTTTTCCAATGCCATTGCCAGCGTTGCAGGGCCACATTGATAGCGTTCCTGCGGAAAAAAGGGCACCCCGGTTAATTCTGCCTGTTTTGGAAGACCACCAGGTGCCTCATGAAGTAGCGAGTAGGTCTGGGTTGCGCACCCTGACAGCAATACCAGCAGTACCATGACTCCTGGTATGAGCCAACACCGGGACGATACAGATATCGAAATCACCTTCCTGAAATGGGGTGCGTAAACGGAAACACCTTCGTAAGACCAAGCAAGTCAGTAATCAGGAGAATGACAAATATCAGCACCAACGCTCCGATAATGCTTGCACCTCCATCGGCACCTGCGGGGAGGTTGTCGATCTTGTTGTTCAAGGACATTATATCTTCATCATTAAGCGCTGCAACTCGGCTTTGCGCATCCGCTTTGCTGATGCCAAGTTTTTCAAGCTGGGACTGGACATCCGGTCTTTCAAGTACGGCATTGATATGCGCCCGCGCATTTGGCAAAGTAGCGGATGCTTCCCCGGTGCTGATCATTACGGCATGAGCTGATTGGGTCATGCCGATGAAGGTAAATGCTGAAATTAAAAACATGATAAATGATGATTTCAGGACTCTGGCCATTTTATTCTCCATAAATTAAGCGTAGTTTATTGAAAAATCAACCAGGGCCTCCGCACCTACCCGAGAAGACCAGTCGCACACTATTGGCGTACCCAGGAAAATATAAATGCTCGAACCCACTGCGATTATCTTTTTCAATCAATAACAATGTCCGTGCGCTAGCATACATAAGGTAAAAATAGCCAGAAGCCGCGTACTTACTCAATTCAACCCCGGGGAAGGCCAATGCATAAATCGTTGATCAGCTATTTTCGAAAAACAGCGATGAAATATTTATTGGTCAGGTTCCTCAGACTGATATTCAGCTTGAATTGCTCAATTTTTTCCCTGAGATACCTGGTACGGTAGTCAGGGTTATCCCTGTGTTTTTTTAAATCCCGATAAAGCGCACGAATGCTTACCAGAAAAATGAAAGGGTAAAACAGAAACATCAAAGCAACGGACGCCTTACTGAGTTGTGTGCGCTTTATTTCAATTGACTTAAACCCTGCAATTTCACCAAGTGCCTTTAATTGCTGCATTCCTATTAGCCACAAATGTCCATAATATTTTCTTCTGCCTGACGCATCCTGGCCCCAGATTCCGTCTACAGCACCCCACGGGGTGGACTTGAGATTTTCACTTTCAAAGAAAAGATAACTGAGTCGTGCTTCAAGAGAGCTCCTGCTGGGTGTTGTAATAAAAAGCTCCCCACCAGGTTTCAGAACCCTGCATATTTCTTGAAGTGCAAACAATTGATTAGGGATATGCTCAATGACTTCTTGAAGAATTGCCAGGTCTGCTGACTCGTCGGGTATGGGCAAACGCTGTTGAAGGTCAGCAAATTCAACGCGGTCGTCGAGTTTGTAATATTCAGGAATAATGTCAAAGGGGGCAACTATGGCCCCCTTCTTTCTCAGAAGATATGTTGTTCTGCCATCACCACAGGCAAGGTCTAGAACCAGCTTCCCTTCCAGGTCGTCACGCATTAATAAAATTTTCGAGGCATTTGCAAACACCCCATTTTCCAATGCGTCATGAAATGACTGGGCCACCTGAAATTGATCCATCTTTGACTATTCCAATATCAGAGTTCGAATGACTTTAGATGCCTATGAAGCAGATGCTGTGAAAAGGTTCCAGAAACATTGTGATACATAGCCGCAACCCAATTTCGTATACATTGCTCATTCAAGACTGAACCATTTGTTCAGTGTATTACAACGTCACGATAATCAAGCTTGGGAGATTCCTGATGAAACTAACAAAAATCGTCACTGCGTTCTTGCTCGGGGTATCCATCTACTTCACTTCGCCTCCCGTAACGTATTCTTATGCACAGCAGGAGGAAGATATAACTATTATCGATACACTGCACCCGGTGCTGTACATGAATGGTGGTTATGGCAAGGACGAAGCAAACTTTATGCGTAGGGCCGGGAAGGACTTTGGACTGCGTCTGGATTTTTCAGAACGTAAGGATAATGAATTCGTTGCAGATGTAAAACTCATTATCGAAGACGCAAGTGGCGTACCTGTGTTCGTACTTCCCTATGCCGGCCCCATGACCAACGTCATGCTGCCTGAAGGCAAATATCGCATCCTGGCTTCCTACAGGGGCAAGACCGAAATCCACACAGTGAACGTGAAGAGCGTAGGTGGCACGGATGTTCAGTTTCACTGGACTGGGCAGCCCAAGCGCTGAACTGACGTGGCTTTTAGTCCCTCATCATTGCAACTGCCAGATTTCCTTTGCATATTGTGAGACAGTTCGGTCGCTAGAAAACCCTCCCATATGGGCAACATTTAGAATTGCCTTTCTGGCCCAGGAATTGGAATCCTCAAAATGGCGATCAACAATGTCCTGAGTGTTGATGTATGACGCGTAATCCGCCAGAAGCAAATAAGAATCGCCATGGTGCAGAAGACTGTCTACAACGGTTCGATACCGATAAGGCTCATCAGGCGAGAAAAATCCCGATGAGATCATGTCGAGGGAGGTTTTTAACTCAGTATTGGCGTTGTAAACATCCAAAGGATGATAATTTTGAGAGCACTGCTTGGCTTGCGCGGCGTCCATGCCAAATAGGAAAATATTGTCTTCACCCACCGCTTCCAGAATCTCAATATTGGCGCCGTCCAGGGTTCCGATAGTCAATGCGCCATTCATGGCGAGTTTCATGTTTCCCGTTCCGGAAGCTTCGGTGCCAGCAGTGGAAATCTGTTCAGACAGGTCAGCGGCCGGAATAATGTCCATCGCGGTGGAAACGTCATAGTTTGGGATGAATACCACTTTGAGTTGTTGATTGACAGTAGGGTCGTTATTGACGATGTCTGCGATATCATTAATCAGCCGGATTATGCGCTTTGCCATGACATAGCCAGGGGCAGCCTTGCCACCAAAAATAATTGTCCGTGGCGTGAGCTTCACGTTGTTGTTACGAATCCGGTTATAGCGCGTCACGATGTGCAGCACATTGAGAAGTTGGCGCTTATATTCATGAATGCGCTTAATCTGGACGTCAAACAGCGAATCAGGATCAATTTCCAGACCAAGCCTGCTCTTGATGAGTCCAGCAAGACGTACTTTGTTGGAATGTTTTACGGCCATAAACTTTTTCCTGAATCCTTCATCCTCGGCAAAGGAAGCCAGACGGTTTAGTTGGCCAAGATCACATACCCATTCTTTTCCTATATGGGAGGTAATCAGATCGCTCAAAAGTGGGTTGGTCTGCTTCAGCCATAATCGAGGAGTGACGCCGTTGGTAATGTTGATGATTCGGCCAGGAAAAAAACGATCAAAATCCTGAAAAATGGAGGACTTCATCAATTCTGTATGGATACCGGAAACTCCGTTAACCCGGTGGCTTCCGACGATTGCAAGATGAGCCATACGAACATGTCTTTGGCCTTCTTCTCCGATTATTGAAATGCGCTGGAGAACGTCGCCATCACCCGGGTAGCGGTGCATGACATCCCTAAGGAAGCGGTGGTTAATTTCAAAAATGATCTGCAAGTGGCGTGGCAAAATGCGCTCAAACAGGCTTACTGGCCAGGTTTCAAGCGCCTCGGGCATCAAGGTATGGTTGGTATACGAAAATACGCGCCGGGTAATATCCCAGGATTTATCCCACCCCACATGATGCACATCCATAAGTAGCCGCATTAACTCAGGAATGGCGATGGATGGATGGGTGTCGTTGAGCTGTATGGAAATTTTTTCCGGAAAGTCATCAAACGAGGAATGGTATCTTTGAAATCTGTGCAGAATGTCTTGTAGTGAGGCGCTTACAAAAAAATATTGCTGCTTTAGCCGCAGTTCCCGACCCACCAATGTTGTGTCATCTGGATAAAGTACCTTGGAAAGGTTTTCAGATTCATTCTTGTCCTCAACCGCTTTGAGGTAGTTTCCCTCATTAAAGTATCTAAGCTCAAAATCGCGTGAAGCTTTGGCAGTCCACAAACGCAAGTTATTTGCCACGTCATTTTTGTACCCGGGAACAGGGGTATCGAAAGCCATGGCCATGATTTCCTCACCGTCAACCCAGAGATGGCGATTGTGCCCTTCATCGTCAGCGTACTCTATGACCCGACCAAAATATTTAACAGGGTAGATCACCTCGGGTCTCGGGAATTCCCACGGATTGCCGTAACGCAGCCAGTTGTCTGGGTGCTCGACTTGTTCACCGTTTTGAATTCGTTGATTGAACATCCCATATTCATATCGGATGCCATATCCATAACCGTGTAATCCTAAGGTTGCCATTGAATCAAGAAAGCAAGCGGCAAGCCTTCCCAGTCCGCCATTTCCCAATGCCGGATCTGGTTCACTTTCACAAAGCTCATTCAAATCCAGACCCAGTTCATCCAGCAATTCCCTACATTCCTGGTAACAACCAAGATTTGAAAGGCTGTTGATCAGCATGCGCCCGGTCAGGAATTCCATTGAAAAATAGTAAACGCGTTTTGCATCATTACGATAAAAACTGCGCATTGTCTCCATCCAGCGTTCAGCCAAACGATCTCTGACAACATATGCCAAGGCATGAAACCAGTCATGCCCTGTGGCTGTTATAGGATCCTTTCCAACCGTATAGGTTAGACGATTTGCCAAAGAATGCTGAAGGGTTTGAACATCAGACTCCAGCCTTTGATAATTAAATACGATCGGCTTCGCGTCACTTTTCATTGATGTACCTCAACGTTGTTTTGTTGATTCATTATTTCGTTCAGTAGGGTTGTATAAGCGTTGGAAAACAGTTTCACCCCTTCTGTCAGTAGATTCTGTGTTACCTCACCCAGTGAAATGTCCAGAGCTGCCAGGGTGTTCTCTACGTTTATTGCGTTTTCCATGTCACTCTCCAATGTTGCACGTACAGTGCCGTGATCCTTGAACGCATACAGTGTTGCTGGTGGGACCGTATTCACTGTGTCCGGACCTATTAGGGATTCGACATACAAAACGTCGCTATAAGAAGGGTCTTTCGTGCCCGTGCTGGCCCACAGTAGTCGTTGAGATTGAGCCCCCTTTTCTGCCAGTCGACGCCATCGTTTGCAGCTTATGATGTACTGATACTGGCGATAAGCCAGTCTGGCATTGGCTATGGCAGCCTTACCCAGAACACTGCGCAGCGTTGCATGCAGCTTGGGATCACTGGTTTGCCTGATACGGGAATGGAGCATGGCGTCTACAGTGCTATCGATTCGACTGACAAAAAAACTGGCCACGCTGGCTAATTTTGCGGGATTGCCGCCATTTATGACAAACTGTTCCAGACCAGAAAGCCACGCATTCGCAACCCGTCCGTACATGCCCCTGGAAAATAGTAATGTCACATTGACGTTAATACCTTCAGTAAGTAGCGCGGTTATGGCAGATAGACCCTGCTCAGTAGCAGGAACTTTGATCATCAGATTTTCGCGGTTCACTGCTCTCCAAAGTCTGTGTCCCTCCGAAATGGTCCCTTCGACGTCGTAGGCAAGTCGGGGGGATACCTCAAGAGAGACATAACCATCGCGATAGTGGGTTTTTTCGTAAACCTTGCGCAAGACATCTGCGGCAGCCTGAATATCGGCAATAGCCAGCTGTTCAAAGATCTTTTCCGCATTTGCGTGTGATTCGGAATGATCTCTGAGGTCTTTGCCATAATCAGCGTCTGTGCTGATGGCCTTTTGAAAGATGGCCGGGTTTGAAGTTACCCCTTTAAGGTCGACCTCTTCGATCAAACGTGCCAGCTCACCGCTTTTGAGAAGATGTCGATCGATGTAGTCAAGCCAAATCGACTGCCCGAGCTTGCTTAGTTTTTTTAATTCATTCACAGGGTCCTCCCAATGGTTGTTTTGGACATTAGCCCACATTGATATGCCAAATTGTTTGCTTTGGTGAAATTTTGTTTAAATGCCCAGTTGTTGTTTTATTAATTTGTCATGCCCTGTAATTTGTTGAGATGAATAAATCTGAAAGATATGGACAATAGGAATATTTAAACAGACCAACACCAAACGGAAGGATCGGGATTGACACATGAAAATCTGCATGATTGGGCTAGGCAAGATGGGCGGCAACATGGCCACGCGGTTGTGCCGCGGAGGGGTCAAGGTTG
>VFSW01000338.1_pt1 | contig 67165 bp, 56 predicted proteins | sample 5358111 | NCBI WGS metagenome assembly VFSW01 (sample SAMN11554181, study PRJNA540505) | mine drainage metagenome | isolation source: sediment from site ElyBrook_90M | place: USA: Ely Copper Mine, Vershire, VT | collected 2017
GCGCTGGGAAAGGCGCGCTCTGCCCAATGGCAATTCTTCCAAGCCCCGCAGGGGCAGCATATTCCTCCACCGATGGCAAACCCGATGCCGGGCGTAGAGCCGCCCTTCAGAGCCTGCCCTGAGCGGGGCGCAGGGGCGGCATATTCCTCCGCCGATGGCAAGCCCGATGCCGGGCGTAGAGCCGCCCTTCAGGGCGGCATATTTCGCCACCGATGGCAATCCCGATGCCGGGCGTAGAGCCGCCCTTCAGGGCGGCATATTTCGCCACCGATTGCAATCCCGATGCCGGGCTGAAGCCCGGCTCTACAAGAAGCGGGGCTGGACGTGGGCCGGCTCGGGCGCGAACCCGTGGCATTTGGACGGCCAGACCGAATCCATTTTGTTCCTGACCAACGAAAGCGGCCAGACGGCGCGCATCGGGTTTTCCGTGACGGCCAACGGCGTGCACTACTACCTGACCAAGCTCAAGCTGCAGCCGCATGAGACGCGCGCGATCAATTTCCGCGCCCTTCGCGACGCGCAGGCCGCCGACTTCAAGCAGCATCAGATTCCCGCCTCCGCCACCGATGGCGCGGTGAACTGGGTACGCATCGACAATGTGCCGGTCGAAGGCCGCGTGGTGGTGATTGAGCGCTCCGGCGGCGCGGCGTCGAATTACGATTGCAATACGTGCCAATGTCCTGTGAGCTTCACCGGATCGTTGTATCTGGGTCCCGCGTCGTTCAACCTGCTTCCAGGACAGTCCGAGGGATGCGTTTGCACGGCTATCTACAAGGACTGCAACGGCGTTATCTACCCCGAGGACGTGACCGACCAGGCAGGCTGGTCGTCAAGCAACACTGGCGTGGCTACCGTGAACAGCACGGGTCTGGTGACGGCGGTGGCCGGAGGGAGCGCCTCCATCAAGGCTACATTCGTCGGCGAAGAGTGGTATTACTACGAACCCCAGGCGCGGTGCAATTTTATTCCCATTCCTGCCAACACCAGCGCCAATTCCACAGTGCTCTACCCCGCAGGCCTATCCATCGTTTCTGGGTCCGACAGTACGACGAAGGAAGCCGCGTGTCAGACGACGGCCAACGGGAAGCCAGCTACGGGTTGCGGTGTCTCCCGATCATTCACGTATCAAGTATTGGACCAGAACGGTAACCCTATGACGGGATCCTGGATCGCGAGTCAGCAGTTCTGGGACGCAATCACGGTCACCTCACCAAATGGATTGGGTGCCTCCGGCTTCGTTACGACATGCAGCCCGGTGAATACAGGGCCGTGCGGTTTTCACGTGAGCTCCGCGGGGCAATTTGCGGAAAAAAGCCTCTCAACATGCTCGACCGTCTGCTACTCCAATAATACCTGTGTGACGGCAGGGTATACGAACGCGGATCAAACAATTCATATTGGCTCTTACTCAATCACTCAGCATAACTCTTACTATTGCGATCACGTGCTTGTAAATGGCAAGTGAGCCGGGGGGCGAATATGTCCGTAGCAATTCTGTTTGCGCTTCTCTTCACCCACAGTCCAGCGGCTCAAAACCCGAGAAGTGGCCCAGGCGAGCCTCGCGCACTGTCTGCTGTGCTCCGAGGCCGCGTTGAAAGCTACACATTAACGGCAGGCGACTTCGTTGATGCATTGCTGGAGGTCGGAAACAAGTTCGAGATCCCCATGGGGATCTCGTGCGTCCGCACGGATTCGCTAATGAAGCCAGTGCGCCTCCATTGGAAGGGCGTCACCGTTCAACGGGTAGTCGAGGACATTGTCCGTACGCAGCCCCTGTATGAGGTCAACATCAAGAACGCGGTTGTGCATATAAGACCGCGAGGCTTGGTCCCCCGCAGGGAAAACTTTCTGCGACTTAAGGTTTCGCAGTTCGAAGTGGAAAACCAGGTGGCGGAGCTCGCGAGCAGACGGCTCGCCCAGATCGTAACGCTAACGGTCTCGCCTCCCAAACCGCCGCGTGGTGGGCAGACGACAGGGGGAACTTTAGGGAGCCAGTTGACAGAAACAGACGACCCTGAGGTATCGATTAGACTCAGGAATGCCACGGTTGAGGACGTGCTCGACAACATCAGCGTGGGTTCGCCCTTCAAAGTATGGCTTGTGACATTCGCCGGAACCGGAAATGTGACGCCCACAGGCTTCCGGCGCACGGTTTCGCCACTCACCGGCAAGGCCATACCGGACGAGTATCAGCCGACATGGGAACTGCTTCGGTGGGGGCGGCAGCCCTACTAACACCTCTGTCGGTGTGCTGCTCGTCGATGGGGCGGCTGGCGCGCATATTCCGACGGTTTCTGTCGCAATGTGTGCGAACGCGAGCGCACCACGACCGTCGCGCCTGGGGTGGATGCCGCGGACCTCAAGAACGGAGGTCCGCGCTACCATGCGCCCCTGCCGACTGTCATTCTGAACCGCGTTTTTGGCGGCGACGAATCTCCGTGTTCGCCGTTAAAACGCAGAGGCCCTTCGCTGCACTCAGGATGACGGATCGTGTCGATCCGCGGCGTATTTTTCTTTTGCCGCGGTCATGAACCAGTTGCCCCTGCCGCTTACCACAATTCCTTCGCCGCCGGCCGCGCCCGGGATTGAAGGCCTTGATTGCGCATTCCTCAGTCCGTGGCTTCTACAGCGCTCCCGGGCTCCTGCTACCATGAACGTTTAATCCAAACTATGGCGGCCGGGGCGCGGGTCAACAGCCCTGCGTTTTCCGATCCCGTCTTGACCACAGCGCGACCCTGCAGAGGGTACTGTCAAGAATGCAGGTTCATACGGTGCAGGACTTCCTGGAATCTCCGTTCGTTGCGGATGGCATCCATACGCGGATCGCGCAGAATCCAGACGAGCCATGCATCATGTTTTTCACAAGCCTTATTAAGCCATTTAAGCACTTGTTGCTTGTCGTCCAGGCCGAGGTAAGCCAACGCCATTGAATATGGCGGAACGTAGCGGCGCTTAGCAACTGAATAAAGTCCTTTGAGAATCTTCCGGGCGTCAGTTTTTCGACCGGACTGCCCGTATGCGTGGACCAATGAAGCGAGCCCGATCGGATTCTCACCTGCTCGTGCTTTCTGAAGAGCCCGGAAGGCTTCTTTGTATTTTCCCATTTGCTCGTAGGCCAGACCGAGGATATTGTACGCCGGCATGAATTGAGGCTCTATTTCCAGCGTCCGCAAAGCCCGGTCCACAGACTGTTCATAGTGGCGGGCCATGTACGAATTCCAGGCTGTTTCCATGTGGATAATTAACGACAGGGGATCAAGCTCCATCGCCCTCTCCATCTCCCGTTTGGCTTCTTCCACCCTGGCAAGGCCAGACAAGAAATCGGCATAAAGGCGATGCGCGTTAGCAAAATTAGGGTTGAGCTGCAAAGCGCGTTGGTATTCTGCCTCAGCAGCGGACCAGTTCCAATGATAGGCTTTCTGGATTGCCGCCAAGGAAAGGTGTGCCTCAGCGAGAGTGCCATCAATTTCTAATGCCTTTCTGGCTTCCCTTTCAGCAACAGGCATCACCACCTGTGCAGCGCGAATGCCGAAAAACGCCAGGAGCACGTGTGAATCCGCGAGCCCCGCACGGGGAAGTGCGAAAGAGCTGTCCATTCGTGCGGCCCGATCGAAGTGCCCAATGCTTCTTTCCAGCCCGTCTTCTGTCATCCTGTTCAAATGATAGCGGCCTCTCAGGTACTCGTGATACGCAACGGCAGTACCCAGGTACGGTTTTTCAAGCCGATCTTTGTCATCGGCCGTAAGACGCAGCCGCAACTGTTTGCAAATTTCCCCGGATAATTCCCGCTCGATTGAAACAATATCAGAGACTTGTCGAAGGAATCTCCGGCCCCAGCGCCGCCACCCTCTCCGGGCATCAACAAGTTCTGCGTTTACGGAGAGCGTGCCACTGCCTTGCATCACCGTTCCTGTCACGACAGCGCCGACGTTAAGCTCGCGGCCCACGGTCTGAGGGTCGACTTCCTTTCCCTTGTAACGAAAGACCGTGCTGCGTGCCATCACGCGAATTTCCGGCAATTGGGAAAGCGCATCAATGAGGGTCTCGGTAATTCCATCGCCCAAGTACTCGATTGAAGGATTGCCGCTGACGTTTTGAAACGGCAGCACGGCAACGGAGTCAATAATTTCGGTTGCCCTGGCTACTACCTGGCCTGGTGGGGAAAACGGTTCAACGGGCGCTACGAAACGATAACCGCGCCGTGCGAGTGTCTCAACAAACCGCGGATTTGCAGATGAGTCGCCCAGGGCCCGTCGGAGTGAGTTCATGGCGGTGTTCAAGCCGCGATCGAACCCTACGAATGTGTCAGGCCACAACTTATGACGCAGCTCTTTTCGCGTTACTATCTCGCCAGCTTTTTCCAGGAGCAATTCGAGGATCTGAAGCGGTTTCTCCTGCAGTTTCACTCTGAGGCCGCGCTTGCGCAACTCCCGCGCTCGAAGATCGATCTCAAAGACTCCGAACCGGAAGCCCCGCATAACGTACCAAACTTCCTTCGATGCTTTTTGAATTTCAATCGCTGTTGGCGTGCGTTAGAAAGCTTGCAGCCTGGAAATGCTGCTGAGAAATTTCCTAAAGTTGTTTTAACTCAACAGATTACCAGCTTACAAATGATTGAGCAATTCCTGACCGCGTACACGTCATTAATGGGCTTCTAATGGGAATGAAACGGAAGCGTTACGCGGGTTTGATGGATTTAATCGCCATTCCTGCAGCGGTGAGCCAAACCAGACTTTTACGAACGCGGCGGCATGCCCTTGGCGGCGCCGTTTGGATGACAGATGGGATGGAGTCTTCAAGCCGGTGACGAACCCTGTGGCCAGAGGTAATTTAACAAATCCAGTGCAAAGGAGAAAAGTTGAATGAAGAGTTTCCTTCAAACCTTAAGCGCTGCCGGCGGGCGGCGCTCATTCCTTAAGAAGGGCATAGTTGGCGGCGCGGCTGCCGCCGGAGCAACCCTCTTGGCCGGTGGCCTGCCGGTCTTCAGCCAGGATGTTGAGAACGAGAGCAGTGAAATCAGAAAAGGCGACGCGGCAATCCTCAGGTTCCTGGCCGCTGCCGAAATCATCGAGAGCGATCTGTGGCTGCAGTACGCCGAGCTTGGAGGTGTGCAGGACGATGAAGTCTCCAAGCTGGCCAGCAAGCTCATTCCGGGCTATCCCGCAGTGCCCACCGGGGGAAACCCCCTTTACACGCAGGATCTAATACCCCTCGACAGCGACATGTCGCAGTACATTCATGACAACACCGAAGACGAACTGACGCACGAGGTGTTCATCAACGGGTACCTGGCGTCGAAGGGCGCCGAAAAAGTTAGTCTGGACAAGTTCCGTACTCTACCCAGCAGTAAGGCGACGGGTGCGAACCAATTCGGGCGGCTCACCAACCTGACGCAGCTCACGGTAGACACATCCTTCTGGACGCGGTACCGTAGCCGCACCAAGAACCCCGATTTCGGGGACACTTTCCCCAACGCCATCCCAACCTTAGGGGTTGGGCAGCATACCGCAATTCCCCGCACTGACAATGATACCGATAACGCCAACTTCCTCCAGGCAATCGTCAACACGGCAGGCTTTCACTTTGCTTTTATTGAGCAAGGCGGGAGCAGCCTCTACCCCATGCTTGCCCAGCGGGTAAGCAGCGCGGAGGTCTTGCGCATCCTGCTCAGCATCGGCGGAGTTGAGATTGCACATTTCCAGACCTGGCATGACAAGGCCGGCAACGCGCCGCATTTGACCAATATCGCGGACCCCGTGACAGGTGTTAAGGTGACTTTCCCGGACCTGAATTCTCCACCGTTGGGTGGAGAGAACTTTCAAACGAACCTGATCATGCCTGAACCAACTGTATTCCTCAGCAAACAACTGCCGGCATGTTCCATCATTCGCCCAACAGCTACGGAGGGCGCCGCCATGGGTGCGGTGAGGGCTTTGACAGCCGACGGGCTTTTCATCGGTCAATCCAAGCAGTTCTTTGAGTTCCTGCAGGATCTGGCATCGGATGCGGACCGTGCCAGGCGGGGTGGCGATTAACGACCGCGGGCAAAATAAGCAGCAAACACCCAGGGGCGGGAAGTTGGGCCAGGGGCACTGGGTGACGTGAAGGAAATGGAAAGGATGACGGGAGGGAGGGAGCTTTCAGGGTTGGGCCAAGGCTCTGTTCTGACCAATCCTCTCCGCCCCACCTTAGCCATTCTTAAAACTGAGATGGGAGGCTTTAAATGTTCGACGGCTTGTTGCAACCAGCACACTTGATTCTCATCCTTGGGATCGCATTGCTCATTTTCGGACCCAAGAAACTGCCGGAACTGGGGCAAGGACTGGGGAAAGGCATTCGCGGGTTCAAGAACGCGCTCAAAGGGGTCAGCGAAGACCCGGTGAGTCCAGAGGCGACGGACCATCCAAAGCTGTGAAGTCCGCCGTTACGTCAATGCAAAGGCAGAAGTGGAAGCATCCGGCAGGCCCTTCTGAAGCATAAACGAAGGCGCGCTTTAGCGCGACTCCAAAAAGGAAAGGGAGAATACATTCATGAAGAATTCTTGTACCAGAAATTGGTTCATCGCTTTATTCCTGATTGCCGCTGCGCCGCTTTACGTTTTGGCGCAGTACGGCGGCGGCACCGGGGGCACGGGAACGGGATCCACTGGAGGCGTTTACCAAGCCCCCAAAGGCGGCTACAGCTCAAGCACTGGAATTGCCATTGGGGCTGCAGCAGCGGCCGGCGTGGCCATCGCTTACTTCGCATTTCACAATCGAGGAACGGTGACGGGCTGCGTCGAAAGCTCTTCCGGCGCGGACAAGTTAACGCTGGTTAATGGCGGGACAACCTATATTCTCGACTCCGGCTCGCTCAATTTGACCGCCGGCGAGCGCGTCAAGCTGCTCGGGAGGAAGGAGAAGTCAGGGTCTGAGGCCCGCTCATTCCACGTCCGGAAACTGGTTAAGGATTACGGGGCGTGCCACGAGGATGCCTCGGCTCATGGAGGATCCCAGGGCGGTCCTGGCAAAGGCAGCTTGCTGCGATAGCAGCGTTTGGAACACTCATCACCGGCGACAGAGTCCAGATGGTCCCGCCCCATCAGGCTCAAGAAAAAAGTTACCGGTTTCTTGCAAGCCATCGCAGTCAGAAAAGGCGCCGCCGTTCGGGGCAGGGCGTGGTGAATGCAGTCACGAACAACGCCGAAGGAGGCGCCGGGTGGTTTCGCGGGATTTGATGTACTCAGGTTTATTCGAGGTGGAGAATATATGTTTTCGAAAGCCGTAATTATCTGTGGCGTATTGTTCTTGGTTTTCGCCTCGTTTCTCCTGGCGCCATCAGTCCTTAAGGCTGGCGAACCGCCGGCAACAGGAACAGAGGCACCGGATTTTACCCTTACTTCGGAGGCAGGAACGCCGGTCAGCTTGCACGATCTTTATGGGAAGTGGGTGGTCCTCTACTTTTACACAAAGGATTTCAGCTCTGGCTGCAAAATCGAGGCCCCTAACTTTTGGAGCGATCCCGCCGAGTACAAGGAGAAACACGCGGCAATCCTTGGCGTAAGCCTGGATAGCGCTTCGTCACACAAGGCGTTCTGCGCCAAAGAAGGACTGGATTTCAAGCTCCTCTCCGACCCTACCCGGGAAGTGTCGAAACTGTACGGATCACTGATGCATTATCACGGCGCAGCCTATCCAGCGCGCCACACAGTCCTGATTAATCCCCGGGGGGTTGTCGCGGAGGAGTTCATGATGGTCAACCCGGTCAATCACAGTGCGGAAGTGCTCGCTGCCCTGACGCGCCACGAGAAGCACGGAATCGTCGAATAAACGCACCCGCAAGAGAGAGCGAGTTTTCCGGGCGATTAACTCCTGATCAGGCATATTCGCAAGGACTCATTTGGCTTTCTCAAATTAGGCGGCGGTGCAGGCGGGCAAACCCTTCGGTGCAGGGAAAGCGCAAGACGGATATTCCAATTAACTGGAAAGCGAGAAATCTGCTCTTCTCTGCAACCAGCAGCAAAGCAGATTCTTTGTTGCCTGCGGCTCCTCAGGATCACGGCTCAAAGTCTTTTCGGCATCCTGTTACAGCGTTTTTCGAGCTGGATTGCATCGGGCTTAGGGCAGCAGGTTTGGAGGTTCGAACGGAAGATGGATTCAGGCATGGCTTGTACGACGCGGGCTTTTTGCTGCCGCGACGAACCGGGCTTCAGCTCTCGGCGGAACAACCGTCTGCCTGCGACAGTCCGGAAAAGGCTTCAGTGGCTAAAGCCCGCTTTCCGCGTGCACGCTTTTGCGGCCCGGCTGAAGCCGGGCCCTGATACAAAGCCAAAGCCGTGTCCTGATGCAAGGCTAAAAAGGCCGCAGGCCTTGCGCACATCGGGACGACAGAGCCGCCAGGCCACCTAAGCGCCAGGCTTTAGCGGGTCACAGTGCATGTATCGTTTGGGCACGGCTTGCCCTACCGAAGCAGGAAGGCTATGCTGAAAGTTCAAATTAAAGCGAGCCATCGGGCACGGCTGGGAGTATGCATGAAGCCACGCGTCGTAGTGACGGGAATTGGCGCTGTTAGCCCGAACGGAATCGGGCGCGAGGCCTTTTGGTCGGCAACACAGCGGGGAATCAGCGGCGTGCGCCGGATTTCAAGTTTTGATCCCGCCGGTTTGAACACCCGGATTGCAGGCGAGATCATCAACTTCAATCCCCTGGATTACATCAGCGAAAAGGACTCCTATAACGTCAGCCGGGTTGTGCCGCTGGCGATTGCGGCGGCGCGCGAAGCCGTGGCCGATGCTGGTTTGGACGCCTCCGAAATGTCCCTCGACGAGCGGCGGCAGACCGCTGTGATGCTGGGCTCCGGGGGCGGAGGGCAGGAGTTTGTGCAGCGCCAGATGGCGCTTTACTACTCCGGCCAGGTGAAGCAATGCAGCGTGTACACCATCCCTTCCGCCACCATTGGCACGCTGGCCAGCGAAATTTCCATGGCTTTCGGCTTTCGCGGCTTCAGCCACGTCATCTCCACCGGCTGCACTTCCTCGACCGACGCGCTGGGTTATGCCGTGCAAAATATTCAGTGCGGCATGGCACGGCGAGTGGTGGTGGGTGGAGCGGATGCGCCGCTCTCGCCGCTGATTATGCGGGGATTCGCCTTGATGCGAATCATGACCACCTCGTGGAACGATCAGCCGGAACGCGGCTCAAGGCCGTTTTCCGCAGACCGCGACGGTTTTGTGCTGGGTGAGGGCGCCTGGATGTTTGTGCTGGAGCGGCACGATGACGCGCTGGAGCGCGGCGCGCACATTTACGGTGAAATCAAAGGCTACGCTTCCACCTGCGAAGCCTATCACCGGGTGCGGCTGGAAGAGAATGGCGAAGAACCGGCCCGCGCCATCACCACCGCCATTCAGAATGCGGGGATCGCCGCGGAAGAAATCGGCTACGTTAATCTGCATGGAACGTCCACGGTATTGAACGACCGCATTGAAACCCGGGCCTTAAAGCTGGCGTTTGGCAAGCGCGCCTACAGCGTTCCGGCCTCGGCGCTGAAGTCCATGATCGGGCATCCGCAGGGGGCGTGCGGAGCCGCGGGAGTTGCCGCCACCCTGCTGGCGCTGCGCGACGGCTGCCTGCCGCCCACCCGCAATCTTGAAGTGCCCGATCCGGAATGCGATCTGGACTACGTTCCGCACAAGTCGCGGCCGGTCCGGTTTGAGCACGCCGTGTGCAACTGCATTGCCTTCGGCTCCAAGAATTCCGCCCTGGTGGTTTCGCGCGTGGCCTAGAGTTTATGCAAAGAGTTGCGGCGCCGGAATGGCTGGACAGCGACCAGGGGACGCCGCAGCAGGTGCGGTTGAGCTTGGAGGATTTGTGGCGCATTAACCGCTGGCTGGGCGGAGTGGCGGGCTGCCGCCGGTTGTTGAAGCCGTTTCTGCAGGCAGGTCAGGAGCCGCTGCGCATCCTTGAGGTAGGCGCCGGCGGCGCTCACCTGGCCGCGCGCCTGCGCCAGCAACTGCGAAGCGCCGACTGTGAGGTGGAGTATGTGGTGTCGGACCGCAGTGTGGCCCATCTTCGCGCCAGCGAGCCGCTGAAGAACGGGCTTTGGCCGCTGGCGGCAGAGGCGCCGGATTTGCCCTTTGCGCCGGGCGCGTTCGATGTGGTGCTGAGTAATCTTTTTCTGCACCATTTCTCTGATGAACAGGCGGTGCGGGTGTTGAAAGGCATGGCCCATGTAGCGCGGCGCGCCGTGCTGGTAAACGATTTGGAGCGCCACTGGCTGCCCTACGTTTTTATCCGTTTCGCGCCGTTTTTTGCCCGCAGCCCCATAACCCGGCACGACGGCCCGGCCAGCGTGCGCCAGGCGTATACGAAGGATGAATTGAAGGAGCTTGCCGCGGCCGCGGGTTTCAGCCGCTTTAGTGTGGTGCGGATGCCGTGGTTCAGGCTGGGACTGGTGGCCTGGGTATGAGCGAAATGGTGGAAGCCGATGTTGGAGTGGTTGGGGGCGGCCCGGCCGGCGCGCTGGCGGCCATGGAGTGCCGGCGCCGGGGCCTGCGGGTGGCGCTGTGGGAACGCAGCCGGTTTCCGCGCGACAAGGTTTGCGGCGAGTTCCTGTCACCCGAGGCCGTTCCCATTCTGCAGGAGGAAATTCCCAACGCCCTGACCGCTGCAGCCTGGATTGACCGCGCGGAGTTTGTTCCGAGGCGAGGGCGGTGGCGCTCACTCAAATTGCCGCAGCCGGGCCGCGGGCTTTCCCGATGGGCCATGGACCAGGCGCTTTGGCAGGCGGCTCAGCGGGCCGGTGTGGAGGCGCTGGAGGCGGCCGCGGTGGTGGAAGTGCGGCGAAGCTGGACCGGTGCGGGTTCCGGCTCCGCTTTTGAAGTTATCACCAGCGCGGAGGCCGGGCGGCGCCGAGTGCGGAAGCTGCTGGTTGCCTGCGGCCGCTGGTGGAAGATTGACGGTCTGCCCTCGCCCCTGGAAGAGGTGAAGCAGAACAGGAGCTCAAGCTGGATGGGGGTTAAGGCCCATTTTTCGGGCATTGCGCCGCGCTCCGCCGTGGAGCTTTACTTCTTCCCCGGCGGCTACTGCGGGCTTTCGCCGGTTGAAAATGGCCTTTATAACGCCTGTGCTCTGGTGCACAGCGGTGTTACGCGCGCCAGGCGCAACGCCGCAGTGCAAGACATGCCGGAATGGCTTGGCAGCGTTGCCCGGCATGCGGCCCTGAATGAACGCCTGCGAGGGGCGGCGCAGGTATCGCCAACACTGACCACCGCACCGGTGCTGCCCGCGCGGCGGCTTGCCGCCTGGCAGGACGTTCTTGCGGCAGGCGATGCGGCGGGATTTCTGGACCCCTTTACGGGCGACGGAATGGCCATGGCCCTAAACGGCGGGCGGATGGCGGGCAGAGCCCTGGCAGGCGCTTGCGCGGCGCGCGGCGTCCGCGAAAAGGAATGTGGTGATTGGACCGGAGCGTATTGCCGCCAGCTCGCCGCGGCCGGGGATACAAGCTATAAGGTGGCACATTGGATTCGCCGGCTGGTGTGCGCGCCGGAAGGAGTCCAGCGGGTCGCGTCGCACCTGTTTCCGGAATGGATGGGACTGCGCCTGCTGGTGGCCACGCGATGGAGGAGCGGCCTGCACGCGCCGGCTGAAAGGCTATGAACAAACGTTGGGGGCTGAAGGAGGCCGTGGTTATGCGCAGAAACACGCGGAGGGTTTTGTTCCTGGCTTTGGCGTTGGCGGCAGGGAGCGTTGGCAGCCCTGCGGCAGCAACAGCCAGAACGGTGGAGATCAAGATGAACGCCCGCCGGTACCAATATGAACCGGCGGAAATTACGGTGCATCAAGGCGACCACGTGAAGCTGATCATCACGGCGCTCGACCGCGATCACGGTTTCAAGTTGGGAGCTTTCCACATCAAACAGCGATTGAAGAAGGGCGTTCCGACCACCATCGAATTCACCGCCGACCGCGCCGGCACTTTCCCTTTCCGCTGCTCAGTGATTTGTGGCCGCGGGCATCTGCACATGAAAGGCAAGCTGGTGGTGGTGGCGGCAAAGGAAAAAGCGGCGCCCTAACCGCCAGGCGATGGGCGCGTGAGCTGAGGCCTACGAGGAGAGTGTAACGATGGGTATTTTCTGGAACAACGCGGAGCGCAAGCCGCTGGAAGAAAAAATGAAGCGCGAGGGCCGGCTGCCTCCCGGCCAATCGCTAACCCTGAAATGGCCGGTGCTGCATTACGGCAGCGTGCCTGAATTTGATCCCGCTCGCTGGAACTTTCGCACCGCTGGGTTGGTGGAGTCTCCCCTGCTCCTGAGCTGGCAGCAATTCCAGGCGCTTCCGAAGGTTCAGGTCAAGGCGGATTTCCATTGTGTTACACGCTGGAGCCGTTTTGACAACCTGTGGGAAGGCGTGGCCTTTAAGACCATCTGCCAAATGACGCGCCCCCGAATCCAGGCCACCCACGTGCTGGTTCACGCCGAGGAAGGCTTTACCGCTAATGTATCGCTTGCCGACTTGCTTGAATCCAACGTGCTGTTTGCCCACAAGCATGACGGCGAAGCTCTGGCGCCGGAGCACGGCGGCCCATTACGGTTGGTGGTGCCAAAACTCTATGCCTGGAAAAGTGCCAAATGGGTTCGCGGCCTCGAGTTTCTTTCTCACGATCAGCCGGGCTTTTGGGAACAGAACGGGTACCACATGTACGGCGACCCGTGGAAGGAACAGCGCTTTGACACCGATTGATTGCGAAGGGGAAAGATGCCGGCCGTGAACTCCCGGCAGGTTCAGCAGCCGCCGAGGGCGCGCAGTTGGGAAGGCTGCAGCAATTGAACGGAGCCTCCGCGAGTGCGGATCAGGCCGCGCCTCTGGAACTCCGACATCAGCCGGCTGACCGTTTCGCGCGTGGCGCCGATATTTTCGCCAATGGCTTGGTGCGTCATGTTGAGCTGGAACTTGAAGCCGTCGGCCGGGTGGCGCGCCCCATCGTGCAGTTTGAGGTGCTCGTTCGCCCAGTTCAGCAGCAATTGTGCAAGCTTGGCTTCCGCAGTGGGAGCAAGGGCCAGCAGGCCGGTCTGTTCCCAGGCTTTGTGCAGCTCCATGCTCAAGTGCTCGGCCACGCGTCCGGAAACTTCCGGATGAGTCCGCAAAAAGCGCAGGAAATCGGGGCGGGGCACAAAACTGACCTGGACGGGGCCCAAAGTTTCCGCCGTGGCGGGCAGCGGTGTGTTGGCAATCACACTGCTGATGCCCAGCACTTCGCCCGGGCTCACATGGCGCAGCGTAACGTTGCGGCCCTCACGCGAACTGGCGCTCAGCTTGGCCTGCCCGTCGCACAGAATGTAGATGCCGCGCGGCGAGTCGCCCTGCACAAACAATAGGGCGCCTTGCGGGTAATACACCGTTTGCCGGATGGCAGCCAGTTCACTAAGAACAGGGTTGGGAAGCCTGCAGAAAAGGCCCTCCTCATGGAGCACGCAGCCAAAGCAGCTCTCGATCACGTGCAGTCCATAAGGAGCAGCGGGCTTTGTCATGGTTTTCATAAATATATGATGAAATTATAACGCATCGGTTGCGAAAAGTCGCTTCCGGCCGCTCCTCCGCCTTTCAATCTTCACGTCCAGCACCGTAATACCGCCCCCAAACTAATGGAATCCAGGCCAGAAGGCTATGACCTGCTTCACAAGCACCTGTGATATTTGTCACTGCGGGAGTTTCACGAATCCACGAAAGTAACAATGAGCCAGAGAAAAGTGGGGTCGCTAATCATGTGGCACTATTGGGTCCTCGGGCCGGAAAGCAACTTGAGGCCCGTCTTCGATTACCTGCAATCGCGTGGCAAGTACGAGTTCAACTACGCTGCGGAAATTGCCCCCGGCTTTGATGTGGCATCGGCAAAGGCCATTTTGCTTCACGTTCCCATGGACAAGCGGGGAAGCAGCGCGGCGCTGAAGCGCCTGGACCGGCTGAAGCACGAAGCGCTGGTGGTGGTGTTTTCTGATCACGAAGACATGCAGATTTATCTCGATTCCATGTGGCGAGGCAGCTTCGATTACTTCACCGGCGAGACTCCGGTTGAGGAAATCAGCCGGATTCTGGATCGTGCCGCCGCCTGGAGCGCCGCATTGCAGAAGTCGCAAATGGGCATTTCAGCCTGGAGCCGGATTCCTTCCGGCAGTCAGGATCCGCGCAGCCCTGGCGCTTCGCAGGTCGACAGTCGAAACGTGATTGAAACCCTGAAGGCAGAATTGGAATTTCTGGAAAACGGCGGCTACAGACAGGCTACCCGTCGGATGTGGAAGGCGACGTCGCTGTTTGAGGATTCTCCCATATGCATCAATTTTGCCGAGCCGGGCCACACCTTTCCTTGCAGCCAGTGCCTGCTCATTGACTTCGTTCCTCCTGAGCACAAAGAAGACTCCGTCCCCTGCCACCACATTCCGCTGAATGAGCGGGGTGACAGTATTGATAGCGCCGCGCGCTGGGGTAGCCAGGAGGAGTTGGAAGGACTGTTGAAGGAATGGCTTCGCAACGCTATCCGGAGGCTAGAAGCGGACCACGCGCATCAGCAATCGGCCTAGCCAATGCTTGCGGAAACAGGCTTTCGGAGGTTTAGTGCAGCAAAGTTTACCACAACCACGGCTAATTTTCTGGGAGGTTACCAAGGCATGCAACCTGCGTTGCGTGCATTGTCGAGCCACCGCCCATAATCTCTCCTCGTTGTATGATCTTCCAACAAATCTTGCCTTTGATACCATTCAGCAAGTCTCTCAAATATCTCATCCCATCCTTGTTTTGAGCGGTGGCGAACCTCTCTTGCGGCCAGACATTTTTGATCTGGCCGCATTTGCCGTGGGCCGCGGTTTGACGGTAGCATTGGCTACCAACGGAACTTTGGTGACGCGTGAAATTGCAGGCAAAATTGCGCACTCAGGAATCAGGCGGGTTTCGATAAGCCTGGACGGCGCTGATGCGGGAACGCACGACAAGTTTCGCCGCATTCCGGGCTCATTCGATGATGCCCTGCAAGGTTTTGAAAATCTGCGGGAATGGGGTGTTTCCCTGCAGATTAATGTGACAGTTGCACGCCATAACGCCCACCAGTTGCCGCAGATTCTAGAGATGGCCCGCTCGATCGGGGCTGACGCGCTGCACACTTTTATGCTGGTTCCGGTTGGCTGCGGGGTGGAGATTGCGGGCACGCAAATGCTGCCCGCCGCCGAATATGAGGAAATCCTGAACTGGTTTTACGACCGTGAAATGGAGGGCGAGCTTGAGATGAAGGCGACGTGCTCGCCCCATTATTTTCGCGTGCGTTTGCAGCGCCGCGCTGCGGACCGCGCCGCCAGCGGTCCCGCCACGTCCGTGCCCGCTTCCTCCAAGCCTGCGGGCCATCCCGGCGGCAAAGGTTTGAACCAGGTCACCAAGGGATGCCTGGCCGGGTCCGGAGTCTGTTTCATCTCCCACCGCGGAGAGATCTTCCCCTGCGGATACCTGCCCGTTGCGGCGGGTGACCTGCACCAGGAATCGTTTGAACAAATCTGGTTCAACTCGCCTGTATTTCGAAATTTGCGCGATAATAGCCGCTTGAAGGGTAAATGCGGCGTCTGTGAATTCCGCAATGTGTGTATGGGTTGCAGAGCGCGGGCATATGCCGCCACGGGTGATTACCTGGCGGAGGAGCCGTTCTGCACTTACCTGCCGCGCCACCACGCGGTTCCAGTTGGGGCGTGAATATCACACTGAGGCTTCCTTTTGACAGGACTTCAGGCCATACATCCGGCGCGCCGCAGAGCACTGGTTTTTCCGCGTGAGCATGGAGCTTGGGGCCTTCTGCTTGTCCCTCTGGCAAGCGGCGCTTTTATTGGATTCACCTCAGCTTCACGTCTGGCAATCACTGGCTGGTTAAGCATTGCGGCTGTCGCGGCGTTTTTCGCCAGAACTCCCATTGAAAATGCTCTGCCTGGCTCACCCTTTCGTCCCCGCACAAGGCAGGAATGGATTTGGCTGGCTGCAATGGGCGCGGCATACGGCTTTATCGCCGTGGTCAGCCTGGGCAAACTGCTCAATGACAATGTCCCCTTGATATTCTGGGCATTGGCGGGCGTGGTTTGCGGGCTATTTGTTCTTCAGGCGCCGCTCAAAAGATTTGGCAGGCAAGGGCGAGTGCTGGGTGAACTCGCCGGCGCACTGGGCCTGGCTGCAGGGGCGCCTGCGGCTTACGTTGTCGCCTCCGGCAGACTGGGGAGCGAGGCTATTCTCCTGTGGGGCGCCAATTGGTTATTCGCTTCAGACCAGATCTTCTATGTGCAAATGCGGATCCGCCAGGCGCGCATCGAGTCGAGAGGACAAAAGCTGCGCGAAGGCCTTGGTTTTTTCCTGAGCCAACTCACCCTGGCCGGCGTGCTGCTGGCCGCACTCCGGGCGGGCCTGATAAATTCGGCAGTGACGCTGTCATTTGTGCCGGTGCTGCTGCGCGGGTTTGCCTGGTTTCTGCTGCCGGCCGGACCTCCTTTGGAGATTCTGCGCCTGGGGAAAAGTGAACTGGGCCAAGCCGCGCTTTTTTGCCTTCTCCTGACGATGGCATTCCGTTTTTAGCGTATTTCGTCGAATCCTACCTTAATCCGTGTCGTTTGAATGGGTTCAGCAGGTCGCGAGCAGTTGGTGTGACATTTGTCACATCCTTTTGTGCAGCATACGCGCTATAAATAATTCTATGGATCGAATTGCTTGCCTTGAATGTGAAGAGTTCAAAGCGAGCGATGGGGCATGCATTAGTACGCGCGGCCGCGGCTGAAAGGGGTTCGGTTATGCAAGGCGGGATGCTGGACGGGAAGGAATGCGGGGGCACGACGGCGCTGCTACCCGCCAAACTCGATTTGCAAGGGGAAGCGCAGCAAGGGAAAGAAGACTCCAACGGGTGCTTGGGTGCAACGTTTGTGGCCCCCGGCAGTGAACCGGACTCCATGGACTGGGAATGTATCCCGCTGTCGCAGCTCGCGATCTACATTGTGAATCACTACCATCTTCCATGCCGCCACGAGTTACAACGCATGGGCCAGCTCTTTTCCCGGGTTTCGCGGGCATTGGGGGACGCGCTGCCACAGTTGCGCGCCGCCCATCAGCAGTTTCAAAGGCTGCGCCGTGAAGTGCTGACGCGCATGATGCGCGAGCAGCAGGTGCTTTTCCCGGCGATTACGGATTTGGAGCTTGGATACGAAGCCAACCCGGAGCAATTGAAGAGCAGTTTGGCCACCTCGATCAAAAAGATGCTGGCAGAACAGAGTGCGTGGAGTGCTTCCCTGGAATCCATGCGCTGTACTTGCCAGGTTGGCCAGGAACATTATGAAATGCGATGCCTGTGTGAAGGTCTGCGAACTTTTGAAGAAATCCTGGCCCATTGTGTGAAGGTGGAGTCCGCGTTCCTCTTCCCTCGGGCACTGGCCTTGAAAAACACGCGCCAGCTTTACGCTCATTTGGCCTGAGCGACGGCGAGTTATCAATTCAGAGTGGACTTGCTGTGGAAGCTGAAGATTAGCTGCTTTAAGTACACGGTGCAGTGGCAGAACGTCCTTGTCTGTGAGCTCCCGGCGAGCACCCCCGCTGCACACCGAAACCCACCACATCTCCTCAGCCGTCCATCAACCCGGCTGGGCCTGAGCTGATGGTGTTGATCGCCCCGTCTGCCTGGCGGCAGACGCCTCCTCCCAGTTAACACCCCGCATGAACTCAGCGGCGGCCTCAGGTTGCACGGTGTTCACCAGAATCCCGGATCCCAGCTCAAAGCCGGCCACCTGAGTAAGCCGCGGCACAATGCTCATGTACCAGTGGTAGTACTTGACGCCCGCATTTTCAGCGGGGGCAGTGATAATGGTGTAATTAAAATCGGGGTTGTTCAGGCCAAAGTAAAGGCGCGCCAGCATGTCGTGAAGAACTCTGCTCAGGTCCTTCACCTCAGTCGAAGAGATATCGCCAAAGGACGCCATGTGACGACGAGGAATAATCGACATTGAAAATGGCGTGGCCGAAGCAAAGGGGGCTAAAGCCACAAAATGCTGCGTCTCCGCAATCACACGGACTCTGTCCTGCAATTCATCGCCTAAGACCGCACAGACCATGCATTCGCCATACTCATCGTGATGGCGCATTGCCTCATACATGCGTGCCCGAACCATGGAAGAAACAATGGGTGTACCCACTACCTGGGAATGGGGGTGAACCAGGCTGGTTCCCGCTCCGGCGCCGTGATTCTTGAAGATGACGACATGAGCAATGCGCGGGTCGGCGCTGAGACGTGCAAAACATTCTTTGTAGGTCTGAATGATGATTTCTACGTGAGCTACCGGCAGCAGGGCCATGGTAAGTGCATGATTAGGGGTTTCAATAATCACGTCGTGCATTCCAAATCCACCTACGGAGTGGCGTGACCTTTCCACGCGCCATTCCGTTGTGCCTTCCCGCATCAGCACGGGGAATTTGTTGGGTACGACGCGTACCTGCCAGTCACGATTGCCTGCGGGCACCCGCATGGACTCGGGTGGCGTTTTGGCTTCGTTGCCGGGGCAGAACGGGCAGGTGGTCACAAACTCAGGAACCGCTTCGGAAGTCCGATCAACCTTCAAATCTTCCGGCCGCTTGGCGCGCTCGGTCGAGATGATCACCCACTCTTTAGTGAAGCGGCTTTGGCGAAGTTCCGGCACGATTGTTCCTTTCGACTAATAAGGCAGTTTCCGAGCAGGATTCCCGCGCCATTCATCCTAAGGCTACTGGTCACATGATGAAAGCATCCACGGCCTGCCACTGGACGGAAATGATTGGGGGCAGGCCATGGTGAGCGCATACATGCAGATGGCCGTAACACTTCAACGCTTCGCAACGAATGTTCATGCGACGGCATACTTAACCATTGGCTTGCTTTCGGTCTCAACCAACGGGAGCACAAATTCAATAATTCCGTCGCGCAGCGTGGCGTGAGCCCGCCCCGGTATCACCTCCGCGGGCAGGTCAACAACGCGAAAAATGCGCAAAGGGAGAAGCATGGTTTCAGCTTCTGATGTGGCCTTTCCGGCAGACCCCTTTCTGGCATGAATCATGAGCCGTTTTGAATCCAACCCGACTTCCAGTTCATTGGCTTCAAAGCCCGGAATTACGGCAGAGACGAGAATGTTCTCGCCCAGTTCAATGGTCCCCACTGCGATGGGCCTCAGGATTTCCGCTTCTGCACGGCTCCAATCATCCATTTCTTTTCCGGGAAGGCCGCCTCTCAGCTCATAAAACTCGAACGCCCGCTCGGCGATCAACTGATGGATCTCTTTTTCTATGTCATAGAGCTTCTGCGGGGTTGAAAAGGTAATGGAAGCTTCGCGTTGAATGGGTTTGGCCGCGATGGTAAGACGTTTCATAGATCTCCTCCTTTTGGCCAAAGAACTCCGCCTGAAGGCGCTTCACGTCTTCGGCGGCACAGGTTTCGTTTGTGCGCTTCCGCGGCAACTCCTCCTGTCCACTACTATCCAATTCTCCCACTCAGATGGATGTAATGAAAGTCACAAAGTAAAGTGACCTAGGAGGTCCTACCGTTTTCCCGAAATAAGATTTTTTCGTTGCCGTTATCGGCAGCCGGTTGGGTCAGAGTGATTTGTGGGACGCAGACGCCCTTCGTGCAGTGAACGTACCTTGGCATAGGCCAGATCCAGATCGTTGCTCAGCCATTGCACTGCACGGTAGCAGGCGTCAATGTGGTCCTGCAGAAAGCGCAGGAATTCGTCGCGGTGAATGAAGGCAACTTCCGACGGAGTCACGATCTCAGCCGTCACGCCGTAGGGTTCGCCAGAGACTGCCGCGCTCAAGCCCAGAACTCCCCCGGCCCCGACACTGCGAACAACCATGCGCCGGCCTTTGGCACCAGTAACTGAGAGACAGGCCTGTCCGGAGATCATAACAAAAATTCCTGTCGGATCCTCGCCCGCCTTGAACAGAAATGAGCCTGAAGGATACTTTTCCTGGGCCTTGATCGTTTCAAGATCCCGCATGGCGTCGGCTGACAGTCCTTCAAATAATTGTCGAACGCTTAACTCGCTTAAAGCTGCTGTGTTTTTTAGGTTATTCATTATCCTTATCCTGTGCCAGCACATAACTTAAGGTGGTCGTCGACCGCCGTCTGTGACACGCATCACCACACCGAGTGAGTAGTCCGGAGATGAGCGAGAGGTACGGGGGGCTGGGTCAGAAGGCTGGTGACCCTCCGCAGGAGGGAACATCAACGGCTGCTGTGGGGTGCTTCTGGCGGCGTAGCATGAACGCGCATATCGATGGCGCGGGTTGGAGGGCGGAATGGCTCAGCTAGCCGGGCTTGCCACAGCCCGGCTAGCTATGCGGGTTTTGGCATGGCGCCGTGTGCCCCCTCCCGTACTGCGCCGATGTCGGTTGTTTCCGCACCCGCTGTTTAAGCAGCGGTCCCTTTTTATACCCGACAGCCGGTTTTAGATGTGCATAATGCTTTCAAGCCCGGCCTTATTTTGTATGAACAGCATTGAGCCCTTCACGCTAACTATCTGTTCTTCGCGGAATTCACCGAGCGTGCGGGTAACTGTTTCGCGTGAAGTGCCGATGATCTGCCCGATTTCTTCATGCGTCAAATTCAGTCGCACGCGAATTCCCTGCTTGGTTTCCTGACCCTTTTCCGACCACTCCAGAAGGAAGCGCGCCAGTTTTTCGGGTGCGGAGTGCGAAAGACCCAGCGAGCGGATCTGCTCGCAGGCGGCTTTATAACTGCCGCTCAGTTGTTGGGCAGCGCGTAAAGAAGCTTCAGGCTGCTCGCGCAGATAACGCAGAAAGTCCTCGCGCTTCACAAAATTCACCTGGCACGGTTCCAGCGTTTCGGCGGTCGCCTGATAAAGATTGCCAGAGACGGCGGCATTCATGCCCAGCACTTCCCCCGGTTTCACAATGCGCAGGATCAACGTTTTGCCGTCGCTCGATGTCATAGTGAGTTTTACGCGGCCCCGGCAAAGAACGTAGACCCCTCGTGGAGATTCGCCCTCCACAAAAAGTACCGCTCCTTCAGGATACGCGGTAGTAAACTTAATCATCTCAAAGGCCTTCATCGGCGCTGTGGCCATATTGCAAAAGTAGCCGTCGGATCGAAGTTTGCAATCTTGACACTTCTCTACCATTTCCAGGCCGTACGGAGCTCTCATGATCTCACTCTCCCCCTTGCTCAATTATATTGAATTGTGCAAGTCATTGCGCCGGCTTGCCAGCGTTCCCCCCGGCGCACGAACTCATGCATGTTTCAAGATTCCTTCCAGGTGATTCCTTAGGCGCATTCGGGCGCGGAATAGGCGGGCGCGTACCGCCACTTCAGTCAATTGCAACAAGTCAGCGGTTTCGCGCAACGAAAAGCCCTCTACATCGCGGAGCACAAATGCAGCCCTTGAAATTGAGGGCAGGGTTCGAACTGCCTGCAATAGAGCCCTGCGCAGTTCCTTCTGGGCGTATATCTGTTCGGCATTGGGCCGCTGATCGGTCCACACCCGCGCGTGGGAATCCTTAGCGCTCATTTCGTCAAGGGGCACCTCGTGGATGGCTTTCCGGCTTCGCAGCTTCATCAGTCCCTGGTTTACGGCAATCCGATATATCCAGGTGCTAAAGCTGGATTCTTCCCGAAAGCGCTCGAGGTGTTCAAAGGCCTTCATGAAGGTTTCCTGCAAAACGTCTTCCGCATCTTCCTGGTTCCCCGTGATCTGAAGTGCCAGGCGATACGTCTTACGTTCGTAGCGATCCACCAGTTCCTCGAAGGCTTCGTAGCTACCGGATTTTGCTTCGGAGATCAGGAGCTGATCGCTCTTGTCTAAGTTTACAGCAAGTTCAGGTTCATGTTGAGGCCGTGTCGCTAGATTCATGGTTTCACCTTGCTGCTGCGACTCGCATCTTTGGAACGCAATTCATCTAGAAAAAACTTCATCATCGGATTATCAGCCACCATGATTGCACCTTCACTGCCAATCCGGCGCAACAGGGTTCTTCCGGCTTCGTCAACAGAAGTTACAGAGCATAAGTCCACAAAAAGTGTGCGTGCTTCTTTCTTTTGTTTCACCCGTTCCCACGACCTTTCAAGTTCCGCAGTATAGGGCATGCTCACTTTGCCTTCAACGTGAAGCGTCGTCGAGTTCGTATTATCTTCCACCGTTATTTTCATCATATAAACATCCCTCAGACACTATGTGTAGTAGCATGTGCGTTGCCAAAGCACGAAGTTTCGAAGTTGCCACGTAAGCTATTCCCAACACAAGGCGTTATTCAACGTTCAGTGCCCCTTAGGTTCCGTTTTTACTCCTGATGGCGAAAAATGCGGTGCGATTTCGTCAACTGACGAAATAGAGTCGTATCACTGACGACCTGACGCGATTTAGGCGGACGTCTGCCGCCTTGTGATGCATTCAGGTCTTCTCTTCTTTTCAGATGGGGAAAAGGTGCAGAAGGGATCCTAAAACAAAGTCTGGTATTGGCTGGTAGAGTGTGCCCATGTCCGTAGGTCATCCACTAACGACATCCATAAGGAAACTGTGCCAGCCAGTCTAGTTAAACGCTTCAAATTGGTGTTGAAGCGGGAGTCGGCATGTCATTACATCTGTCTTGCCGGCTCCCGACTGGAATTCACTGCTTGAGTTAGGCAGAAAGGTGTGCGGGCATCGCTCGTTGGCTATGCTTGTTGTAAACATTCCAAGTGGCCGTCCGGATGATGTGCTCAAGGTCGGACTTGTTGAACGGAGGAGCAATAAAATCAAATGCCCCGTGCTCAATCACCTTGACGTAGAATGTCATATCGACCAGCCGGGAGACAACAATAGTGTTCGCGGGCCAGTACGATTTAGAAGCCAATTCCAGAACATCTTCCCAATTTCCATCCGGCAGAGCAATGTCTGTGAAAACGATGCCGGGTGGATCACTTCGGTTTAGAATGGCAGCAGCTTCTTGCACACTTTGAGCCTGAATCATTTCCATATCCTGGGATCTCAACGCTATCTGGAGGGATTTCAGTTGCTCGCCTGGTTTGAACACCAGAAGCGCACGCATTGGCTTTTGCATTGGACTTCCTCCTTTTTGCTTCTCAATCTTCCAAAAGTCGACTATCAATTCGTTGCTCTTCACCCATTCAATGGCACCGGGAGCGAGGCTTCCATCGAGCGTTATTGCTGATACTGACAAGGCCGGTGCCGCAGCCCAGCCTATTGCGAAGCGAGCAATGGCAGTTAAAATCAGCAGCAATTCTTATTCCACCCAGCCATGCAAGCCGGATGAGGTTGTATGTTTTTTCTCAAACGCGGCAGGATTAACTGCCGCAGGGACTGGGGTCTTTGTTTTGTTGCAACAGCAACGTGGATCGCGGTTAGGCTGACACTCGATGTGCGCAGCCGGATAATGCTTTTGCGCGGCCGCAATTCGTTCAAAAGCAGACTATTCGTAGGAAGTGGCCATATTTCGTCACCTGATCGGGTATGGCCCGCTTGTAGCAACTCCGACCTGAAACAACAACTCGGTTACAAGTCCTTGCGATAAATACCCAGCTTGCGCATCTTTGAATTCAGCGTGGTCCGCTTCATGCCCAAGCGGGCAGCGGCGCCCTCGGCCCCGCCAATCAACCCGTTAGTTTCGCGAAGTACCCGAATGATGTGCTCGCGTTCGACAGCATGCAGGTTTGTGTCCTGCCCAACGGCCGGCTTCTTTGAAGAAACCAACTCGAAGGCCGGGGCATAAAGCTCAGTCCCCCGGGTCAGGATCACAGCGCGCTCCAGGAAGTTCTCCAGTTCACGGACATTGCCGGGCCATTGCCAGCGGGAAAGTTTTTGAATCAGCGGCTCCGGTATGGTCTCAATCCGCTTGTTCATCCGAATCGCATGTTTTTGGACGAAAAAGCGCATCAAACGAGGTATATCCCCGTTCCGCTCGCGCAAGGGTGGAACCACGATGGGGAATACATTCAATCGGTAATACAGGTCGTCGCGAAACGACTTTTCAGCCACCATCTGGCTGAGGTCCCTATTGGTTGCGGCAATCAGGCGCACATCTACCTGCAGAGTGCGGGTTGATCCAAGGCGCTCAAACTCTCTTTCCTGCAGTGCCCTCAGCAGCTTGGGTTGCAGTTCCAGTGGGATGTCTCCGATTTCATCCAGAAACAGTGTACCCCCGTCCGCCAGCTCAAAGCGACCTACTTTTTGCGAGATAGCTCCTGTAAAGGCGCCTCTCTCGTGGCCGAAAAGTTCGCTTTCCAGCAGTCCGGTAGGGATTGCAGCGCAGTTCAGTTTTACAAAGTTGCGCGTTGAACGCCGGCTTAGTCGATGGATGGCTCGCGCCACCAGTTCCTTGCCCGTTCCGCTCTCGCCCTGAATGATCACAGTTGAGTCGGTCGGGGCCACAATTTCCACCTGATGCAATACACTCTTCAACGCCCGGCTTTCGCCTACAATTTCGTCAAATCCAAACTCGGTGCGGATCTCTTCTTCCAGGTAGTCCTTGGTGACCGCCAGTTTCTCCTTCAGGGAGTCAATTTGGCTGGCGGCCTGCGCGTTATCCAGTGTCAAGGCTGCCTGCCCGGCGATCCTTGAAACCAGCCTTACTTGAGCCTCATCAAAAGCTGACTCCACTTTACTGACGACAACCAGCACGCCCAGTGTGCGGCCGCGGCTGACCAATGGGATAAAGCACCCGGATTTCATGCCCAGTTTTAACCAACGCTGAATAACAACCGGATCAAAATTAGATGTAGCCAGGCTCTGCACTACCAGTGGCCGCCCGGTCTGGATAGCCTTCGCGGCTGGTGTGTTCACCGTTGGTAAGGAAAATTGAGGCAGCGCAGCATCAGAATCGGCGGATTCCGCAAGAATGCGAAGGGTCATGCCGCGCGTCCGCTCGTCGATCGTCACAAGGCCCACCATCGATTCAGGCGTTACCTGGCGAAGGCTGGCGGCAATGGCAGAAAGCAGGCTGCGTATATCCTGGTTGGCAAGCATCACATTCGTCACCTGCAGCAGCAAGGCTTCGTCCGCGCGCTTCCGTTCGGTAAAATCGCGAACCAAATTGGCAAAACCGCGAAGCGAGCCGTCGGGATTCCGTAACGGTGTGATGCTCACATTGGCCCAGAACCGGCTGCCGTCGCGGCGTACTCTCCACCCTTCGTCTTCGTACCGGCCCTGCTGCAAGGACATCTGAAGGTTTGCTTCCGGCCTGCCGTTTTTAACTTCCTCCGGCGTGTAATAACATGAGAAGTGTTTGCCGATTACTTCCTCGCCTTTATACCCGAAAATCCGTTCACCCGCCTGGTTCCAGCCAGTGATGTGGCCAGCCGGGCCGAGCAGGAATAGCCCGTAATCTTTAACGCCTTCCACCATCAGGCGAAAGCGTTCTTCGCTTTCACGCAACTGTTGGTCGGCTCGGATTCGATCCGTAATATCCTGGTTCAGAACAATTGCGCCATTCGGTTTGCCGTCGCCGTCGAAAATGGGGAGGGCGGAATGCAGAATAATCTTTCGCTCTCCCTTAAAAGTTTCGACTTCCACTTCCTCTTCAAGCGTGAATATCCCTTGCCGGATGGCCCTGATCCCAGCCCACTCATCTGGCTGGATCTTTTTGCCGGAGGGGCGCAGCCAGCCCTTGAAAACCTCAAATTGGTCAGGCCCCACAAGCGGCGCGTCGCCCCATATTGTTTGGGCCGCAGGATTGCCATGTGTAATGTTTCCCTCGGCATCCAGAATCCACAGCCCGACCGGCATGGCGTCAATAACATGCTGCAGGAGTTGTTGGCTTGTCTTGAGATCCCGCTCCGCTTGTTTCTGCTCAGTCATATCGCGGATGACGGCCAGAATGCAGGCGCCTTCCTTGCACTCCAGTGGGCTTAGCATAATGTCGACTGGAAATACGGTGCCATTCTTCCGTTTGCCCAGCAGATTCAGTCTGTGGCCCATTGGGCGGATTGCTGGCTTAGCCGTGTAATTGCCTACCAGGCTGGGGTGCAAGGCGCGTAGCTCATCCGGAATCAGAGTTTCTACCGGGTGCCCTTGCAATTCACCCTTGGCGTAACCAAACATTACCTCAGCCTGCGAATTGGCACGCACAATTTGGCCGCTATGATCGGTTGTTAGCACGCCGTCGGGCAATGACTCGAAAAGCTGTTGGAAACTTTCAGACGACGGTGCATGGTCGCCGCCGTGGGTAGTTTGTGAGATGAAGGAGTGGTCTGCTACTTCCGGCGCTGGTGACGCCCGGAAATATTTGACATCGTCAGGCACCGGTTCCTCCGCTGTTGCTACACATTGCAGCCACGATCAAACGAAGCTCCGCCCGTCTAAGGCCATACCCTTCACGAAGCGAAGTCTGCCATGGAGCTGGGTCATAGGCTTACGATGCCAATACCGGATAAACACACTAGCGTTAATTTTAACACTTGGGTTTAACCATGCAAGCCCGGTGCATCCCGATCTTAATTTGCGGGATTCAGGCCGTCCGCGAATATATTAAATGGTTGGGTGCGACCTGAAACCTCGGAGTATTCTAATTTCTGCCGTTGGAATCCAGGCGCCAAAAATGTGCTTTTGGCGCAGGACCTGATCCTGCGATTGGAACCTGAGCCTGTAATGAAGATCACATATGTGATGTATGTCACAAATAGCCATGATGGCAATCACCGCGCGCGCGCCCACGCGACCGCTATAAATGTGAGGAATGACACGAACCTGCGTAAAAGGACTACACAAGGACAGGAGGAGTTCAATGATGAAGTTTAGTCGAAACCCGAGAGTAGGTCTGGTCTTGTTCGTTCTGGCGTTGCTCTCTTCGACCCCGAAGGCGATGGCGGTTGCCAGCTTTGCCAGGCAAACGGGCCTGCCTTGCCAGACCTGCCACTATACCTTTCCGGAACTTACTCCATTTGGCCGCTTGTTCAAATTGAACGGGTATACGCTAACTGGAATGCAAACGATTACTGCCAAATCCAGCCGCAGCAAAGCTGGCCTGGATATTTTGAATTACCTGCCATTGTCTGCTTTCTTTCTGGTTTCTGATACCGTAAACAATGTACCACAGCCACAGGCTCAGAACGGCAACGTGGAATTTCCACAACAGATCAGCCTGTTTCTGGCCGGCGCGATCGCCAGCCATGCCGGCACTTTTTCGCAGATTACGTATGATCCCCAGGGCGACCACTTCACGATGGATAATACGGACTTCCGCTATGCCAACACTACCAAGGTGGGCGGAAAGGATATGATTTACGGCATCACACTGAACAACAATCCCGGTGTTGAAGACATTTGGAATGATACGCCTGCCTGGCGCTTTCCGTTTATCGCTCCTGACTCCGGCGTAGGGCCGTTGGCCGGCGCGATTATCGATGGGTCTTTGGCGCAGGACGTAGCGGGCCTGGGCGGCTACATGATGTACGACAACCATTTCTATGCTGATTTTACCGCCTACCGCTCGATGCACATTGGTTCGACGCAGCCGCCTACAGGCGTGGGCTCAGCGTACAACATTAAGGGAGCCGCACCGTACTGGCGTTTGGCATGGCAGCAGAGCATGGGAAACAACTATCTGGAGGTAGGAACCTACGGCATGTACGTCAATACATCGCCCAACGCTTTCCAGGGTCCGACCGATACTTATACTGATGTCGCTGTGGATTCACAGTATGAGCGTGTTCTGCCAACCTTCCACAATGATGTGGTCACGGTCCACACCAGTTACACCCATGAGCATTCCGATCTGAACGCCAGCTACCTGCTGGGCGCGGCCGGTTTGGTGGCGCACCACCTGGATACATTCCGCATCGATGGAAATTACCATTTCGGGAACAAGTACACCCTTACGGGTGCTTATTTCAACACCACCGGGACAGCTGATCCCACTCTGTTTGCCTCGGCCCCTGTTACGGGCAGCTTGAATGGCAATCCCAAAACGGATGGATTTATTGGCCAGTTTGCCTATTGGCCGGTGCAGAACATTGAGTTGACAGCGCAATATACCGCCTATCTCACATTCAACGGTGCTGCCGGAAACTATGATGGAGCTGGCCGCAATGCCGCATCGAACAATACGACTTATGTGGCCGTGTGGTTCAACTGGTAAATCGACCGCAGCACGATACTCACAAGGCCTCGGGCTGTGGAGTTTGAGGCCTGTCGGAATGGGGACCGTGCGGCCGTAGCAGAAGGATTCGCGGGGATTGTGGGGTCCGTCGAGCGGGAACTTTCAAAGTCGCCGAGTTTCAGCACTCCCACAATAACGGCCCGGATTCTGTTAGGCTATACACCATATCGGATCGCACGCGGCGACGCTTTAAGGATCTTAAACCGAAGAGAGGACTTGATCATGACCATGAAGAATGTGGTTCGGGTTGCGAAGGCTTTCATGATTGCCTGGGTGACATTCGGGGTAGCCGGAACGGCCGCCATGGCTGGGGCGCCGCGCGCCCAAGGCAATTCCGGCGCTGGCGCCCTTACCGGCAGGGTGAACTTTTCGGGCGCCAAACCCAAGCTGCGGGCCATCAGTATGGACCAGGATCCTTATTGCGCGAATTCACATCAGGGCCAGAAGGTCTATTTTGAAGATGGCGCGGTCAATGCTGATGGCACGCTGCCCAATGTGTTCATTTACGTAAAGCAGGGTTTGCCAAACGCCAACTACCCGGCGCCCAAGACGCCCGTCATTCTGGATCAACGCGGTTGTATGTACGTTCCGCATGTGCTCGGGGTCATGGTGGGCCAGGAACTGCGAGTGATGTCGACCGATCTGACTACCCACAACGTTCACCCAATGCCGAAGATTAATCCCCCGTGGAACCAGACGCAGACGCCGGGCGCTCCTCCTATCCGGAAGAGATACACCAAGCCGGAAGTTATGATTCCCGTCAAATGCAATCAGCACCCGTGGATGGGCGCTTACATCGGGGTGGTTTCAAACCCGTTCTTTGCCGTTACGGGCACGGATGGCTCCTTTACAATTAAAGGTCTGCCGCCTGGCGATTATGTAATTGGAGCGTGGACCGCCACTTTTGGTACAAAGGAAAAGAGCGTTCACGTTAACGCCAATGAAACAGCTACGCTCGATTTCACTTTCGAAGGCCATTAGTCGAGTAAGGGTGCAACTCCTCCTGAACCGTGGAGGGACGCATTTTTAATGCGTTCCTCCACAACCCTTGTGCCCGATCACCAAAAACATTCTCCACAAAATTCATTCCCAGCTTAACTCCGCGACAATGATGGCTGCATCGTTGGAGAGCCGATTCAGCGCATATCCCTGCAGAAAAGCTGATGAGGATTGCAAAACTAGGTGACATCGTCATCCGTGCCGATGCTCCGGACACAGCTCAAGAAGCTGGTTCAGCTACTACGCAGAGCATTCCGGAGGTCCTTAAGAATGCGAGTACAATGAAGTGCGGGTCGGTCCTGACACGGAAGGACCATCCCCGCAAGGACGAGCAGCGAAATGATGATTCTTGTAATCAACGCGGGCTCAAGCAGCGTCAAATGCAGCCTCTTCAAGTTGACCGCGCCACCTTTCCACCTTGCCACTGAACCTCTGTGGAAAGCGACCGTCAATCCGTTGCTACTCAAGGCACGCGTGGAGTTCCAGAACTCGGCGGAGCCAATCCCTATCGACCTCTCGACGCAGGACTCGCGCCAGGCCCTCTTAGTACGCGTGCTCGAAACAATATGGAGCGGTGAGAGGCGAGTTATTGAAAGCCGGTCTGCGATAGATCTGGTGGGCCATCGGGTTGTGCACGGTGGCGCGGAGTTTGATCGTGCTGTGCGTGTGACCGCCGCTGTGAAAACCTCCATTCAGCGCCTTGAGGAATACGCGCCTTTGCACAACAAAGAGGACCTGGCGCAGATCAACTTTATTGAACAGTTGCTTCCGGATACAACTCAGTTTGCTGTGTTTGATACCGCCTTCCATCGCAGCCTGCCGCTTGAGGCCGCAGTCTACCCCGGCCCTTACGAATGGCTGGCTCAGGGAATTCGCCGTTACGGCTTCCACGGCATTAGCCATCAGTACTGTGTGCGGCGTGCCGCCCATCTGTTGCATCGCCAAGTGGAGAGCCTGCGCGCAATCACATGCCATTTGGGCAATGGATGCTCGCTGGCGGCCATACGCCAGGGTGAGAGCATAGACACCACTATGGGTTTCACGCCTTTGGACGGTCTGATGATGGGAACCCGTTCGGGATCAATTGACCCGGGTATTTTGATGTACCTGATGCGACACTGCGGCGCGCATGCCGACGATCTGGACATGGTGCTGAACCAGAAGTCGGGGCTGAAAGGGGTTTATGGGGAGTCCGGTGATATGCGTACGGTGCTTGCAGCCCGCGCCTCAGGGAACCCGCGTGCCCGGCTTGCCTTTGATGTGTACGTTCACCGGCTGCGGGCGGGGATTGGAGCGATGCTGGCTTCGCTTCAGGGTGCGGAAGCGTTAGTGTTTGCTGGAGGCGTGGGTGAGAACTCAGCTGAAGTGCGAGCTGCCGCTTGCAACTCATTCAGCTTTGTGGGGCTTAAGCTTGACCTGGAGCGCAACTTGGCTCCTCAAGGCGATCAGGAGATTAGTGCGGCTGATTCGGCCGTGCGGGTGTTTGTGGTTCGCACGCAGGAGGAGTGGGAAATTGCGCGTCAGGGCTGGGAGATGGCAATGGGCGTGGCCTGAAGCGGCTGGGGCGCGCGTGATTTCAGGGCTAAAGATTCAATGTAAATGGCGGTTGTAGCGCCGCTCTGCCGGCGGCGATGTGTGGTGGATCGCCGGTTCCCAATTACATTGGGACAGGCGCCGACCGGCGCTACAAACGGCAGGCTGTGAACACCCTTGCATCATACTGCTAAAAAATATCGAAGCGTTCCTGCTGAATGCTGGGATCGCTTTTGATGGATATCTCTTTCCTTGTGATCGCTTCCATCTCTGAGATCAGCACGCCGTCGCGAGACTTTAGCGACTTGGCCACTTCCGGGTGTACGCGAATCGTGATCGCGTTGCCTTCCAGAAACGGCGCCATCTTGCGGACCTCGTCGTAAATCTCATTGCTGAGCGTGGTCGCGGACTTGATCCAGCCCGAGCCCGTGCAATAGGGGCATGGCACGCAGAGTGTGCGCTCCAGCGACTGCTTGACGCGTTTCCGAGTTAACGCCACCAGGCCAAACTCGTTGAAGGAGAGAATTTTGGTAGGGGCGCGATCGCGGCGCAAGGCTTCTTCCAAAGCCTGAACCACCTTGGCGCGATTCCGGCGGTCATCCATGTCGATGAAATCAACCACGATAATGCCGCCCAGGTCGCGCAGGCGCAATTGGCGGACGATTTCTCTGACCGCGTCGATGTTGACCTTTACGATGGTGTCTTCCAGGCGGTTGGTCTTGCCCACGTACTTGCCGGTGTTCACGTCAATGGCCACAAGCGCCTCAGTTTGATTGATGACAATGTAGCCGCCCGATTTCAGCCAGACCTTCGGCTTCAGCGCCCGGTCAATTTCCGCCTGAACGCCAAACTCCTCAAACAGCGGAGTGCTGCCGCCGGATAGCTTGACGTGGCCCAGCAGGGAGGGCTGGCACCGGTTCACAAACTCCACGGCGTTTTCGTAGTCCTGCTCGCTGTCTACCCGAATGGTTTTGAATTCAGGCGACAGCAGATCGCGGAGCATCCTTTCGACCAGGGTAAGGTCGCGATGGAGCAGGGAAGGGGCCTTGGTCCGGTCGGCACGGGCCCGAATCTCGGCCCAGAGTGAAGTGAGAAACCGGATATCGGCCTTCAGTTCCTCTTCGGACCTTCCAGCTCCAGCCGTCCGTACAATAAATCCGCCAGGCAGCGAACCCTTCTGGTCAATGATGATATTGCGCAGGCGCAGCCGTTCTTCTTCGGAACCGATCTTGCGTGATACACCAATGTGGTTGATGGTGGGCATGAAGACCAGATAGCGACCCGGCAAAGCTATATGGGAAGAGATGCGCGCTCCCTTCGTTCCCAGTGGCTCTTTGGCGATCTGGACCAGAATCTCCTGACCTTCCTTCAACAGTTCAGCGATCTGAACCGGTTGAAAGTTGCCTGAGCGCGAAGGCTCCTGCTTTCGCGGCCCTTCGCGTCGAAATCCGGAGCGGTTAAACCGGCCCTTGCCGCGATTACGCCGGCGAGGCGCGTACGGCTGTCTTTGCTGGGGTTCGCGAAGCGTATAAGAGCGGCCGCCTTCTTCCGCGGTTGGTTCGCCGGCGGCTTCTTCAGCGGCTGGCGCTCCGGTTTCCGCGTCTTCTTCCGTGCCGAGGGTGGTGTCGTTTTCAGCTTCTCCGGCTTCCTCAGCCTCAGAGGCTTCCATATCCTCGATCTCGACTATCTCTGCGGCTTCGACTTCAATCGAAGCTTCCGCGGACTCTCTGAGTTCTTCCTGCTCCCCCTGAATTTCGTCTGCTGATTGCGCTTCCTCAAAGGCGTTCAATACGCTGTCATCCGGGATTGAGTAGGGCGGCCGAAGAACTGACTCAGCCTGGACCTCCACAAGCCGTGCGCTTTCACCGCTGGCCTGCGCCTTGGTCCGATAAGGCGGTTCCGTTGCTTGAGGTTTTTCTTGCGGCACAGCAATAACCTCGGCCCCTGCCTGCTCCGGTACCGCAACCGCTGCCGACGGCCCCGATGGTTGTATGGGGGTTGGCTCAGGAGCTAAATCGCCCACCGCCCCTGATTTGCTGCCTTCTGCTTCGTGAAAATCAGCAAGGGGGCCAGACTCCAGTACTACGACGACTTGTGACTGCCTCTCACCGGGATCCTCTGCTGCCGGTGGGCCCGCCGAATACTTGGCCAAGGACTCGCCGGGAAGCGGTTCAAGCCCGCCTTCGGGCGCCCGGCTAGAGGTTGAGGTCTCCTCGGGCCGCTCATGATGTTCAGGCGGTCCTCCGAATTTGCCGTCTCGGAAGCGGCGTCCCCGCCGACGCCGGCGTCCTTTAAAATCATCGCGGTGATGCTCTGGAGCGCGTGGTTGGGAGCCCTCGACCTTTGGCTTTTCAGCGGTCGACGGCGCGGCCGGTTCGTGAACTGGCGGTGGGGTCGGAGAGCCTGCGGTTTCCAAGGCGCCGGATGCAGCACTGTTGGCAGGTTCCTCCTCCGCGGCTGCTGGCGGAGGCACGGTTGCAACTTCATGGCTGACGGCCACAGCCGCTTCTCCAGAGACAGCCTTTTGTTCGGCCTCTGCCAATCGTGCGACCCGGTTTTCTTCTTCAGTAAAGACGCGGTCGTATTCTTCAGAGTCCTCAAAAAAGTCTGAGACGTAAAGGAAGGCGTCGCGCTCCAGTCCAATGTTTACAAACGCGGATTGCATGCCAGGTAAAACCCGGCTCACTCTGCCTTTATATATGCCGCCTACCAACCCTACATCGGTGTCACGTTGGTAATAAAGCTCGACTAATTCGTCGTCTTCCAGCAAGGCGACTTTCGTCTCATGTGGAGACGAGGAAATCAACATCTCCTTCACCATAAAATCTCCTTTGAAGAGCTGCCGCCGAGGATCCTCCTGTGGGTGGGGATCAACTCTTTGGTGATCTTCCGCTGCTCACAGCAAAGCTGATTGACGGGCAACATGTCGCAATGCGCCCTGCGTTTTCAGTTGCATCGCTCCAACCTGCAACTGGCTCCACAATCGCCGCTGCCGAGCTGATAGTTATTTGAATTTGGAAAACTGGAACTCGCGCGAGGGCCTAAAATGGCCCTTCCTGCTGCTCAGGTCCTGCTGTTAGTTCACGAACCGCCGCATTTTGATACTCAAGGTCAACCCGAGGCCGATAAATGTAAACAGCACAGACGATCCACCCTGGCTCATAAGCGGTAACGGTATACCCGTTATCGGCAGAAAACCGATCATCATTCCAACATTGACAGCGACCTGAAAAAACAAAACCGACGCCAACCCTGCAACGTAATAAGCTCCTGCACGATCCCCTGCCACTAACGCTCCGTCCAGCAGACGGATCAGCAGAATAAAATAAAGCAGCATCAATACTATGGTTCCGACAAACCCCTGTTCTTCCGCAAAGGCGGCAAAGATAAAGTCGGCATGGGACACAGGGATAAATCCCAGCCTGCTTTGCGTGCCCTTCCCGATTCCTTTGCCCCAAAAGCCGCCAGAACCGATTGCAATCTTCGATTGTGTTACCTGATAACCTGATCCCTGCGTATTCCGCTTGGGATGCGTAAACGACATCAGGCGAGCGCGTTGATAAGGGCGCATCACGCGCCATCCGACAGGCAGCATCATTAGAGCCAACAGGAACAGCGTTCCAACCTGCTTCCACCGAATCCCCGCCAGGAATAATACCGCGGCCACGGAGGGGAAAAAAGTCAAGGCTGTGCCCAGGTCAGGTTCCAACGCCACCAGAATCGCGGGAATCCCGGCCAATATTCCGAGCGCAAAGATGTCTCTCCATGAGACTCCTTGACTTCGCCGGCCGCCGAAATAGGCTGCAACACATACTATTATAACTAACTTCATCATCTCAGACACTTGGAAAGTCAACCCGCCCAGTTGCACCCACCTGCGGGTGCCGGCAACGGCGTGGCCGCCAACCAGCAGAAAAACCAGCCCCAGGGCTCCCAGCAAAAAGAACGGAGCGATGTGCTCCATCACCACATGGTAGTCAATCTGACTGATCACAACAGACAGAATGACGCCCACCACAATCCAATCCGCCTGTTTGCGATACTGCCCCGCAAGTGCGGTATGGGCGTTCGTGCTGTAGATTTCCACCACGCCGACCACGGCAATCGCTATGGTGATCAATAACAGCAGCCAGTCCATGTCCCGTATTGTCATGCGTCGAATCATCTGAGCCTGTTTACTTCCTTCAAGCTATCCTGCAACTCGCCATTTACCCGGTTCACGAGCTTTTCTAAGGCTTTGCGGCGGCAGTCATCGTTGCTACCGGCGATGAATTCCGGAGCGGGATTGCAGAGGCCTTCGCCTGCGTGACGCGCGGCGCCGTCGGAATCAAAGGCGGGGCCTTCTTGTCGAAATACGCCTTGATGACTTCCCTCACGATCGGCACGGCAACGGTTGAGTGTTCCCCGTGCATCACCAGCGCCGCTACTACAATTTCCGGATTGGTTGAGGGCGCGAAGCCCACAAACCAGGCGTTGTTCTTATACTTTGCGCTATGGGATGAATCCTTAAGTGAAACACTTACCACCTGGGCCGTTCCGGTTTTGCCCGCAATATCGATGCCCGGACAGCGCGCGGCGGCGCCGGTGCCACCCCCTTCATTGACTACTCCCCGCATGCCGTTGGTAACCGCATCCACGGTGCCGGGGTTCAGCGGAAAGCGAATTTCCTCTGCCGAAGCATGAGCGGCGGCGGATTCCGCGAGATGGGGACGGTGGAATTCACCTCCCGAGGCCACTCCTCCGATCATGTAAGCCACCTGCACGGGAGTTACGGCGACGGCGCCCTGGCCGATAGCCACCGATATGGTCTCACCCGCGTACCACTTGCGTTTGAAAACCTTTTCAGCCCATTCGGGCGACGGTATCACTCCGGGATCTTCGCCCGGCAGATCGATTCCTGTTCGTGCGCCCAGGCCCAGGTGGTGGGCAAAGAAAGCCAGCCGGTCAATGCCCAGCATTTTACCAACGGTGTAGAAGTAGATGTCGCACGATTCAACTATCGCCCGATGCAGGTCAACGTGCCCATGTCCGCGATGCTTGCTCCAAACCCAATCGTGATAAGGGTGCCCGTAAAATGTAATGACTCCAGCGCAGTTAATCGAGAAATCCGGCTTGATAGTCCCCGTCTCAAGCGCGGCTGTTGAGGTGACGATCTTGAAAATGGACCCGGGGGCCAACTGCGCCTGAATGGCCTTATTCATCAGCGGCTTTTCCGGATCGGTATTCAGTTCCTTCCATTTTTCGCGGTCAATACGCCCGGCGAAATCGTTGGGATCGAAATCCGGATGGCTTGCCATCGCCAGCACTTCGCCGTTTCGCGGGTCAAGCGCGACAACGGCGCCGGTACGGTCCCCCAGCATCGTCTCTGCGGTCATCTGCAGATCCAGATCAATCGTCAGGCGCAGGTCGCTGCCGGGTGTCGGATCAACCGTGGTCATCGATCCTACTTCCTGCCCGCGGCTGTTTACCACAACGCGGCGCATGCCGTCATGGCCCGCGAGGATGGAATCGTATTCCTTCTCGATTCCAAACTTTCCCACCACGTCACCCGGCAGGTACTGCGAACCGGAGCGGCCTATCTCTTCAGCAGAGACTTGCCCCACGTAACCCAGCATGGATGCGGCTACACCGTGCTTCAGGTAGAAACGCTGTTGTACTTGAATCAGATCGAGTTCGGGGAATTCAACGCGGTGGGATTCAACGAAGGCGATATCATCAAGAGAAGCCGCGGATTTAATCAGGATGGGCTGGAAACGCGGCAGGTGAATGGTGCGCCGCACCTCGTCTTCTAGCTCATCGGGATCCAGGCGGAGTCCGTTTGCAATGCGCTCAAGATTAACCCGACGCAGTCGCGCCGGGTCTTCGCGCGACATCAGCACTGAGAAGGCCGGGAAGTTGTCGACCAGCACGCGGCCTTCGCGGTCCAGAATGCGGCCGCGCGGGGCGATGACAGGCAAATTCCTGATCCGGTTGCGGTCCGCTTGCTCCACGTAAAAGGCGTGGTGCTGCACTTGCAGCCGCCAGTAGCCAGCAAGAAGGCAAAGGAAGGTTAATGCAACAAGATATTGGAGAAACGCAATTTTACGCGCCGGAACTCGTGAATCTTCCGGGTAACGAACTTCCATGATATGTAAAGCCCCTAGCGTTGCCGGTCAGTTGCCCCCTCCCTTTCACCTTTCAAATGAATTAGCGATTTGCGCGCAGGCTATCTCAGGCTGTTGCGCAATCCTCCCCCATTATCATTTCAACCTATCATAGAGGATTGGGCGCCACAATATGCGTCAGTTTCGCGTGCCGAAAAAGCCGGAGTCGCCAAGGCCATTCGGTGAGTGGCGAATCGTCGGCTCCCGATGGCATCCGGCTGGAGCCGGCCGCGTCATCAACGACCTTTCCGGCCGGGGATATGAGTGGAGCGAGGAACACGGTCGGCGCAAAGCGACTCACCCTTGCCGGTTCCGCTACTTTGACCATCGCGGGCCTCAGTACCCCCATTGAAATAGCTCGGCATTCGCAGGCTCCGCCTTGAACTCGACGATGAACAAACCAGAACGCAAAAGCACCCGACCCCCAGGCCTGTGGTCATCTGCATCATATTGGCTCTATAAATGTTACTCGCATTGGGCTCTTTTTGCCGGCGTTAGCATCCTATAATCCCATGTTACGGCAAACAAAGGCTCAGACCGTTTGGGTCCGTTTCTTATGAAGTCATTTATTTTGTAGAGCCTCTAGCTCGCTCTCGATAAAAAATGGCACATTTGCAAGCTGGTTTCACTGGTTCAGGCTTCGGCAAAGCCCGCAGCCTTTACCGGCTCCAGCTTATTCGGTCCCATCCACAGGCGCCCAATCATCGAGCGAATGCCCAGCACGCGAGTCACATAATGACATATCCAGCCTTCAAGCGGTCCATCCAAAACCGACAGTAGTGCAAATCAAAATATCGACCAGAAAGTAACCTTCTGTCAAGGTATAGATTTCTTATTCGCACGCGCCATTCTGCGAGATGCGAATGGCTGGGTCGCCGTAAAAGCGGGCGCGATTTCAGGTTGAAGATTGAAGATCCAAGAAAAAAGACAAATGGAGGTGGCTTTATTGCAAAAGCGGATGGTTTCGCAAAGAGCATTACCGGGCCTTCACCACACCGTGGACCAGGCGAATTGTCAAACTCTGGTAAAATGAACAGCGATGTCATCCTCTAACTTTGTTCACCTTCATTTGCACACGGATTACAGTCTGCTGGACGGCGCCTGCGACATATCCAAAGTCATGCATCGCGCTGCGGAGCTGCGTATGCCGGCCGTGGCCATGACAGACCATGGCAATATGTTCGGCGCCATCAAGTTCCATGAGGCCGCCAGCAAAGTCGGCGTCAAGCCGATCATCGGCTGCGAGGTCTATGTTGCCGGCTCAAATCGCCTGGACCGCTCTCCGAACTCCGACCGTCCCAACCATCTCTTGCTGCTGTGTGAGAACGAGTACGGGTACCAGAATCTGGTGAAGCTGGCGTCGCTGGCTTACCTGGAGGGCTACTATTACAAGCCGCGCATTGATAAAGACCTGCTGGCTCGCCATTCGCGCGGCCTGATCGGGCTTTCCGCCTGCTTGCGCGGCGAAGTGGCGGAAGCCTTAACCCAGGACCGCTACGAGCGCGCCCAGCAGGCGGCATACGACATGCAGGAAATTCTGGGCAAAGGAAACTTTTACCTTGAGATTCAGGATCAGGGTGTGCCTGAGGAGCGGCGCATCAATCCCAACCTTGCCCGCCTTGCGCGCGAAACGGGAATTCCGCTGGTGGCGACGAACGACTGCCATTATTTGAACCGTGCCGACGCTCGAGCTCAGGAAGTTTTGATGTGCATCCAAACGGGCAAGACGCTGGCGGATGCCAACCGCATGAAATTTGCCACTGACCAATTCTATTTCAAGACCTATGAGGAGATGCTCGAGGTTTTTCACGAGGTTCCCCAGGCGCTCACCCGCACGTTGGAAATTGCCGAGCGGTGCAACCTGCATTTGAAGAAGAGCCAGCACGTCTTCCCGCATTTTGAGGTGCCGCCCGGCGAAACTCTGGACAGCTTTTTTGAAAAGGTGACGCGAGCGGGTTTTGAAGACCGCCGCAAGGATCTGGACCGCCGCATAGCCGCCAAGACGCTGCGCGAGCCGATCCAAGCCTATGAGGAGCGGCTGGAGCGGGAGCTTGAATTAATCAAACAGATGAAGTTTGCGGGCTACTTCCTGATTGTGTGGGATTTTATCCGCTTTGCTCGCGACAATTGCATTCCGGTCGGCCCGGGGCGCGGCTCCGCGGCCGGCAGTCTGGTGGCCTACTCGCTCCACATTACAGACGTTGATCCACTGCAATACGGGCTGCTGTTTGAAAGATTTCTGAACCCTGAGCGCATCAGCTTTCCTGATATCGATATCGACTTTTGCATGCGCCGGCGCAGTGAAGTGATTACCTACGTGACCAGGAAGTACGGCCGCGACAACGTAAGCCAGATCATTACCTTTGGAACCATGGGCGCCAAAGCTGTGATTCGGGATGCTGGTCGGGCGCTGGATATGCCGTTTGCCGAGGTGGACCGGATCGCCAAGCAGGTACCCAACGTGCTGAACATTACACTCAAGGACGCCCTGGAACAATCGCCTGAACTGCGCCAGCTACAGCAGAGTGACTCCCGGATTGCCGACCTGCTGACTGTAGCATGCAGCTTGGAGGGCCTGGCGAGGCACGCCTCCACGCATGCCGCCGGTGTGGTGATATCGCCTCAGCCGCTGCAGGATATTGTTCCGCTGTACAAGAGCAGTAAAGATGAAATCACGACGCAGTATGCCATGGACGATCTGGAAAAGATCGGCCTGCTCAAGATGGATTTTCTAGGACTGACTACACTGACGCTGCTGGATGACTGTCTGAAATTGATTGAATCCACGCGCGGCGTTCAGCTTGATCTGGCTGAGCTTTCGTTGGACGATGCGGCGGCTTATGAGTTGCTGGGCAGGGGGCTGACAGGGGGTATATTCCAGTTTGAAAGCCGCGGCATGACTGACATTCTACGGCGTGTAAAGCCCAGCCGCCTGGCGGACCTGACCGCTCTTAATGCGCTCTACCGGCCTGGTCCCATCCAGGGCGGAATGATTGACGATTTCATTGCTCGCAAGACCGGGAAGAAGAAGGTCACGTATGACCTTCCGCAATTACATGAAATTCTGGAAGAGACGTATGGAGTGATCGTTTACCAGGAGCAGGTGATGCAGATTGCGGCGCGCATTGCCGGCTTTACTCTGGGCGAGGCCGATGTGCTGCGGCGCGCCATGGGCAAGAAGAATGCGGAAGAAATGGTGGCCATGCGCGAAAAGTTTTTGGCCGGGGCGCGCCAAAACAATATCCCCGCCGCGAAGGCCCAAAAGCTCTATGATCTGGTGGAGCAGTTCGCCGGGTACGGCTTTAACAAATCGCACTCCGCCGCCTATGCTCTGGTGGCATATCAAACGGCCTATTTAAAGGCCCATTATCCGGTGGAGTTTATGGCCGCCCTGCTGACGGCAGAAATCGGCAACCAGGATAAGCTGACCCACTACCTGAACCAATGCCGCGATATGAACATTGAAATTTTGCCGCCTGATGTCAATTCCAGCGAGCTTATGTTCACGCCTTCGGGTACGGGAATCCGCTTTGGGTTGACCGCCATTAAGAACGCAGGCGAAGGCGCGATGGATTCGGTGATAGAAGCCCGCAAGCGCCTGGGGCGGTTTGACAACATCTTCCAGTTTTGCGAAAACGTGGATTTGCGCCTGTTGAACAAGCGCGTGCTTGAGAGCTTGGTGAAGGCTGGAGCCCTGGATTCGCTGGGTGGAACGCGCGCGCAATTGGCGGAAGTAGTGGACCGGGCGATGGAAATGGGCCAGAAGAAGCAGCGGGAGCAGCACTCCGGCCAGCACGCCCTTTTTGGCGGCACTGCGGACCTGGGAACGGCGCCTGCCATTCGGATGCCTGACATTCCCGACTGGGCAGAAGCCCGGAAGCTGGCCGGCGAAAAAGAGGTGCTCGGCTTTTACGTGACCGGTCACCCACTGGAAAAGTATCGCAGCGAGATCAGCTCACTTACGCGTTACGACAGCAGTTGCCTGGAAGAACTGGACCACGACGCGCCCATCACACTGGCAGGCATATTAAGCGGAATAAAAATACGCCCCAGTAAGAAAGGGGATTTGTGGGCCAGCGGCGTGCTCGAAGATATTCGAGGCACGGTCGACCTGCTTGTTTTTCCCCAGGCGCTGCAGCAGATTCAGGGAATATTCAAAGACGACACTTACGTGGTGGTCAAGGGGAAGGTTCGCCACGAGGAAAATTCCAAGCCCAAGCTGCTGGTCCAGGAATGCCAGCTCTTGGAAGGTATCGTGCAGCGATTGAAGCCGCAATTGGTTATTCGTATGGATTTGACCGCGGACGCCCATGGCGCCGTGGAAGAACTGCGCCGGATCCTGTGCGACAGCCCCGGCAGCAATCCCGTAATTCTTGAGTTAAGGCGGCCGTCGGACTTTCGGGTTCGGTTCCGCGTCCGGAAGCCGGCAGGTGTTAACGCCAGCCATGATTTAATCGAAAAACTGCGGGCTGTGCTCGGCGACGCCCGCATTGCTATTGAAAAACAGAGTGCGGTTTCGGCCGCAACGCACGGATGACTCCAACCAGCGGGCATGCGCCGCAGTTCTGGTTGAAAGAGCCCGGCTATAAAGGACAACGCTTATGGCCACCAAAGCACCGCTAAATTCGCTTGAACAACATTTGATGCGACAAATCGAGGAACTGGAACGAAGCTCGCAATCGGCTGCGGTCGAGGAGGAAATCGCCCGCCTGCGCAATCAGTTGGCAGGCCTTCGCAGCGCCAAGCCTGGCGATGCGGGTAAGGACGCATGGTCCCGCGTGCTAATGGCCCGGCATCCGCAGCGCCCGCTGACCCTGGACTATATTGAAATGCTCTTTACGGATTTCATGGAGCTGCACGGAGACCGGCGGTTTGGCGACGACGCCGCCATGGTATGCGGCTTTGGACGATTTGAGGAAAGGCCGGTTTGCGTGGTGGGCCAACAGAAGGGCCGTGATACCAAGCAGAAACTGCTGCGCAACTTTGGCATGGCCCAGCCGGAAGGTTACCGCAAGGCGCTGCGCATTATGCGGATGGCCGCCCGCTTCAACATCCCTATTGTCTGCCTGGTGGATACGACGGGCGCCTATCCGGGTATTGGTGCGGAAGAACGGGGCCAGGCGGAGGCGATTGCATGGAACCTGAAGGAGATTCCCAAGCTCCGCGTTCCGATCATGGTGGTGATTCACGGTGAAGGCGGCAGCGGCGGGGCCCTGGCTATCGGGGTTGGAGACAAAGTGGTGATGTTGGAGAATGCCACTTATTCCGTCATTTCGCCGGAGAGCTGCTCGTCAATTTTGTGGCGCGATTGGGATCACAAAGAGGAAGCGGCGCGAATCCTGAAGCTGACAGCATTGGACCTGAAGCGGTTTGAGATTGTTGACGAGGTTGTTCCGGAGCCGAATGAAGGCGCTCACGCTGACCCACAGCGGGCCGCGGCGATCTTGCGCAGCCGACTTTCCGCCGGTTTAAAGGAATTGGCGGAATTTCCGGTGGATGAGCTGATTTCCCGCCGCCATGAACGGCTGCGCAAGCTGGCCACTTTTGTTGAAGGCGCGTGACCACGATTCCAATGCCTGGTGCATGTGTTCCTGTAGCGCCGCTCTGGGCGCGGCGACTTTTCGTTAGGGAAAACCCGGCGGCCACTCCGGGCCTCAGGGCAGGCTCCGGCCGCGGCTGCAAATGGCAGGACCAGGCTTTTCAGGCTTTGCTTGCGGTGGTGCCGGCAGGCGTTAATCCTGCCGCTGGCAGGTCAAGCTGGTGGTGGATGGCGTAGAGGACCAGTTCCAGCCGGTCTGAAACCCCGACTTTGTCGTAGACAGCGCGTAAGTGGTTTTTGACGGTCTGTTCGCTGATGGAAAGGTGTCCGGCAATGTCGCGGTTGCGCCAGCCCTGCACCAGATAGCTGACAATGGTTTTTTCGCGCTGGGTCAGCGTATCCGCCGGCCTTGCCCGATTGGAAGGCATTTCTTGGAAGGCCTGGGCCATTTGAGCCACTTGGCGCTTGGGTACCCAGATCTCATTTTCAATCACCTTGCGTGCACACTTGACAAACAGGGCGGGGTCGACCGACTTCAGGATATAACCCGCGGCGCCATCCTGCACGCATTGCAGGCCCGCAGCATCGTCCAGAGAAGTGAAAGTAATGACGACTCGGGGCTCCGGTGACAGTTCCTTGAATCGCGTCAGCAATCCCGGCGTGCGCTCATTCATCACTTCGGCTTGGACAAATGCCATGTCCACAGCAAATTGCCGCGCCATTTCAATGGCCTGTGCGGAGTTTTCCGCTTCCGCCGAAACCCGCAGGTCGTCTTCAAGCCCCAGCAACCGCTTCATGCCAAGACGGAAAATAGGTTCGCGATCCACGATCAGAATGCGGATTTTGCGTTTCGGCGACCGGCCTTGTTTGCCCATGATGCCTTGCTGGTTATGCACCGGCGGCACGACTGCGCCGGGTGTACGCCGGCTCCCCATCCTCCGGCTGAATTTCGTAATCCTCGATGGTCACGGCGAAAAGCGAACCCCACTCAAGGCCGCTGCTTCGCACGACCATCCCTTGACAAACCAGAGTGGAAGGTGTCGTTGTCACTTCAAGGGGCAAGGCCAAATGGCACTTTACCCTTGTGCCTTTGCCAAACGATGTCGCCGACATCACCAACAATCCGTTAGCACTGACGTCAGCGGTGATTCCAGTCGCCTTGAGTGTGGCATCGCCATCTCGCCACTGCAGTTGCACATCCAATGCCATGGGGTAGCGCGTGGCGCAACGGAAGCACTTGTTCATCGGAGATCACCTCGCCACCGGAAGCTTCCGGTCATTACGAGGTTATCTGCTTCCGCCACCCCCTACAATGGGTCTACTCAAAACCTGGGTACCATGACCACGGTAATCGCGCGCGGGCATGCTGCGGCCGGGTCCTTTAACTTATCGGCCTGTCACGGGACGCAGTTGAGCATAGCTGATGCCACCTCAGCAGCTACCCGAGTGATGTCAATTCCACGGCCGCGCAGAGTGCCTGGACGGCGTGGCACTGTGCTGCCTTCGTAGTTCACACTTAGAAGATATCGACATTGACGAGGATAAACATGAAGCTTGGTGAAATTGCTCATCGGCTGGGCTGCACCCTTGAAGGGTCAGACTCTGTCGAAATTACAGGAGTTGCAGGACTTGAAGAGGCGGGCGAGGGGGAATTGACCTTCCTTTCCAATCCCAAGTACCACCGCAAAGCCTTGGAGACAAAGGCCTCCGCTATTCTGGCCACCTCGGACTTTAAGGCGCCCGGGCGTACAGTTTTGTACACGGCTAACCCTTACCTTGCCTTTGCCCGCGCCATTGAGATTTTCCACCCGCCGCCGCCGGCGGCGGCGGGAATCCATCCCACGGCGGTGATTGCACCCACGGCGAAAATCGGGCCGGGAGCATCGATTGCGCCCTACGTTGTTGTGGAAGACGAGGTGGTGATTGGCAACGACTGCGTTCTTAGGAGCTTTGTGGTAATCGGCCGGGGAGCCTTTATTGGCGATCGCTTTCTCGCTCATGCTCATGCCGTGGTGCGCGAGGGCGTGCGAATTGGCAACGACGTTATCTTGCAGAATGGAGTGGTAGTAGGCAGTGATGGCTTTGGCTTTGCTCCCCAGGAAGACGGCTCCTATTACAAGATCATTCAGTCGGGAACGGCGGTAATTGAAGACGGGGTCGAAGTTCAGTCCAATTCGTGCATTGATCGCGCCAGCGTGGGCGAAACCAGAATAAGGCGCGGCGTAAAGGTGGATAACCTGGTGCAGGTGGGCCACGGCTGTGATATCGGCGAAAACACGCTGCTTTGCGGCCAGGTAGGCCTGGCCGGAAGCTCTAAAACGGGCCGCAATGTAATTCTGGCCGGGCAGGTGGGCATCGCCGGACATCTTACCATTGGCGACCGGGTCATCATCGGCGCTCAATCCGGCATCCACAGCGATATCCCCAGCGGAAAGATATTGGCCGGGTCGCCCGCCATCGATAATCACCTTTGGATGAAGTGCGTGTCAGCTTATTCCCGCCTTCCGGAAATGTTTTCGCTGCTGCGCAAAATGAAAGCACATTTGCAAAAAACCGGCGTGGAGCTTTAAGGCGCAGGTGGCGGGCAAGCTATATATCTGCTTTTGCGCCGCTCAGGCTCGCTTCGTCAGGCGACATGCTCGCCGCCTTCGGGCAGTGGAAGTTCGGCAGGGTCGAGCGCCCGCATAATGGCTTGGCGCGTTTCCCACTGCAGGCGCGGAATGTCTTCCAGCGTGCAGCCCGTGGTGGCGATCGGCGGATGGATGGTGATGCGTACCCTGCCCGGCCTCATGACTGCTTTGCCCTTTTGCATGATAAGGCGCGTTCCGGAAATTGAAATGGGTACGATTGGTGTTCCGGACTTGATCGCCATGATGAAAGCGCCTTTTTTGAAAGCCTGCAGTCGGCCGTCGAGGCTTCGCGTGCCTTCCGGAAATACCAGAAATGGGTTGCCGGCCTTAAGTGAGCGAACCGCCTGTTCCACGGCCTCGCGCCCGCGCTCACTGTTCTTTCGATCCACGGGAATGAAGCCGCGTAGACGCATGGCGTGCCCCAGCACAGGAACGCGGAAGAACTCCTGCTTGGTCATGACCAGCACCGGCGGTAACGCGGTCACCACGGCCGGCGGATCGGCGTTGCTCTGGTGGTTGGGCATAAAGACGGCGGCGGAGCGGGCAGGGATATTTTCACGGCCTCCTACCTCAACGCTTACTCCCGCCAGCCACAGGCAAAAGCGTACACCGAGGATTCCGCAATTATACAGAAGGTCCGTATCGCCGCTGATCATGGAATAAATCAGCACCGGCCCTCCGGCAAGAAGCGTGTAAGCAAAAGTAAGAGCCACGACAAAGATAGTGCGAATCATGGGTGCGGGTTTTCGGTGGTTTTGCCGCTTAGCAAGCCTTCGCGAATGGCCAGTTGGCCGGGTGTCGGGTTGGGAAGCTCCTCAAGGCTGTATTGAGTAATTGTCTTCGACGCCAATCTGAAGTGCATTTTCAGCGTCTTCGGCCCTCGGCGCACTTCTATTTTGACGGCCTGGCCGGGCTCGAGGCCGCGCACATACTCAGGCCGCGCGTGGAGCGGTTGGCCGTCGATGGAAAACACCTCGTCGCCCGGTTGGAGGCCTGCATTGGCGGCACTGGACGCCGGGTCAACATCGGTCACTACGACCACTCCCCCGCTTTGCCATGCGGTCTTGAACCCCAGCCGGGCTTGCTGCACGGCGGACTTGCCCAATGCCAGGCCCGCATAGGCGAAATATTGGTCATAATCCAGTTCGTCGGTTCCCAGAACATACTTGCTAAAGAAGGCGTCGACCCAATCGGATGATCCTGCCAGATGTCCGGCGATGGATTTAAGATCAGCGTCTGTAAAGGTGCGGTGCTTTTCTGCATAATCCCGATTCAGGCCGCGCATCAAGTCGTCAAGGCTGCTGGCATTTTGGCTATGATAGCGAATTCCCAGGTCCAGGAGAAAACCTAAAATCTCTCCTTTGTTGTAGTAGGAGATGCTGCGGTCGGGGCTGAAATAGTCGGGATATTTTTCCAGCCACGCATCCATGCCCGAAAGCTCTGCGCTTTGGAACAGGCGCGCCGGGCGCTGTTGCAGGTTTTGGATTTCGTTGGCAAGCCGGGAATAAAATTCCTCCTTTTGGATCAGCCCAGAGCGTTCCAGCGTGAGCAGCCCGTAGGTGCTGGTAACCCCTTCGGAAAACCAGAGCTCACGGGTATCGTTGCCGTGAACATAATCAACCGGTTCCAGGCCGGCCGGCCGGATGCGCTTCACATTCCACAGGTGGAAAAATTCGTGAGCGATTGTTGATTCCAGCCCCTTCCAGTTAGTTTGCAACTGACCGGCCGGAAAACTGATGGCCGTACCATCGGCGTGCTCCATGCCGCCTCCGCCGCCCTGGCGCGGAAAATGGAAGATGAAGGTGTAACGGTCGGTGGGCATGCCGTACATTAACCCGCTTTCTGTGGAAATAATGCGCTGGATGGATTGGAGCAGAAGAACGGATTTGTAATCCTCAGCGTGGGCGCGGACCACCACGCGGTACATCACGCCGCCCTGCTTGAAGTTATAGAGGTCAAAACTGCCCGCTTCCACAGGGCGATCCACCAAATCGTCGTAGTTGTTGGCCTGGTACTCATTGGGCGCCGTGCCTTCGCGCAGCAGCGTTGCCAGCTTCCATCCCTGAGGAAGCACAAAACTTATGGTGGCGGGAGCTTTCCGTCGGGACGGCAGATAGAACAGAATGTCTGCCAGGTTAAGGAAGGCGCCTTGGTCGTCGAGCTTTGCAGAAAAAATGCCGGCCTTGTTGGTAACCACCTCATAATCCACGTTGAGCTGAGCACAGGATTGCGTGCCAGTCTTCCACGTGTTTACATCCACAAAGATCAGTGGGACGGGGCGGCCCTGGCAGTCTGCTACAGGGTTGCGGACGTACCGGACAAAATCCCGCATCTGGTAAAGCGCGTTCCAAGCTGGGAACTGGATTTGCGTGTGAGGCGGCGCATTGGGAATGACCATTTGAACCCGGACAATATGGGAAGCCCCTTCCTGCAGGTTAACCCGATATTCAATTCCAACCTGCGAGGCTCCGGAAGTTTGTCCCAGGAGGCCGGGCGGCGTGGCAAAGGCTGCAATAAGCATCAGCAAGCAACGCGCCGATTGCGCCGATTTTCTGCCGTCTGATTCGCCCCGGCGGCGAGCGGACATGGAACCGTTGAACATTATCGGAATGGGTTATTCTCCTTGAGCCTGAATGCCGCTTGATTTTGCTTTGCCGCGATTTCTGAGATTTGACAGCCCGCGAAGCAGAACAATGACGCCGCAGCTGATTGAGACCCAGCGAAGATCTTCCGTTACGGTGAAAACGATCGTGACTGCGGCGAAGCCCCACATGAAAAGCTCGCCGTAGAACGCCTGGCCATAATGGGGTTTACCGCCCGCAGCCGGCAGTTGTGGCGAGAGCGCCGGCCATAGGCGTGGCACGGCTGCGCAGAATTTGCGGAAAGCATCAGGCCCGGCGCGCTCCAGCATCATTTCCTCGCGGCCAATTAATCTTCGATAGAAAAACCACATCAACACTATGATCATAACGAATCCAAGGCGGCTGGCGAACAGCCCCATGCCGGCCGTCAGCAACAATCCACCCAGGTAAAGTGGATTTCGCACATAACGATAGGGACCGTCAGCCACAAGCCGTTCGGAATGAAGGGCTTGGTCAAATACAACGTCCTTGTGTAAATAGGCTGTTGCCCATGTTCGCAGTGCGGCGGCAAGCAGCGCAAGCACAGCGCTGATGGCGTAGACTTCCCGCAGCCTGCCTTTGGAGAATACGGCGGAGGCTTTGGCCACGCCGCCGTATATCATGTGCAGGGCGAACACCGCCATTGGCATGGGGTCAATGGCGTAGCAATAGAATGCAACAGAAAAGATCAACACGATGATCCAGAAGCGATGACGGAACTCAAAATCAGTGGCAACCATCCGGTTACTCGCTATTGGCGTAACAATGCAAATCCTTGCTGCGTGTGACAAGTTTGCCAGCATTTATCCAAAACGCGTAATATAACACATGAGGATGGTGCAAACTTTGGCGTCATTATTCAAGGCGGACTTACATTGCCACAGCCGTTATTCCGGTTATGCCAAGCATCTTAAATTTCTAAACGCACGCGATTGCTATTCCCGGCCGATCGAAGTCTATCGCCGGGCTAAAGCCCGCGGCATGGACCTTGTGACCATAACCGACCACGATTCCATCGATGGATGCCTGGAACTGTTGAATTGCCTGGGTGAACTTCCGGACTTTATGATCGGCGAAGAGGTCACCACCTACCTGCCTGAGTTCAGGCATTCGATCCACATCGGCGTGTATGGACACAACGAGGCGCATCACCGCGAGATCCAGAAGCTGCGCTCGAACGGCGCTGAGCTGGTTGAGTATTTGAAGCAAAGCAGCATTCTGCACGTGTTGAATCACTTTTTTCATGACTTCAGCAGTTTAGCCCGTGTGCGGGACTTTGTTGAGCGAATGGCGGAGTGGTTTGATGTGTTTGAAGTGCGCAACGGCACCGTTCAGCGGGAGCACAATTTTCTGATTCTTCGCCTGCTTCAGCGCTATCGCCTTCAGGGGCGCCCCGCCAGCATGGTTGCCGGCAGCGACGCTCACACGCTGCGCCGCATCGGACGCAGTTTTACAGCCAGCCATGCCACCAACCGCGAAGAATTCCTGCGGGATATTCGGGCCGGCCGTACTCAGGTGTTTGGTCCGCACTCAAGTCACCTATCACTTGCGGCGGATATTTACGGTGTTGTGCTTCGGTATTACCCTGCCGTGCTCTCGGTCAACAATGCCGAATTCGCGCCGGCGGAGCGCGTTCAAAAATTCTTCCTCAGCCTTGCCATCGCGCCCTTTCTGTTTACACCCTACGTTGCGGCAGTTCACCACAATATCCAGGAGAGGCAGCGAGTCGGCCGGTTCGCCCGCTATTTTTTTGGCAATCCTGAAGCTGCCGTTTAGTGATGCGAGCCCGCACTTTATTTGGCATGGCCAGCCAGGCCCGCCGAGAATGCGACACAGACCCGCGCGTTCAAGCTACGGCCGGCGGGGAAGGTGCCAGTAGGTTCCTTCAGCGATTTTTACCGCCGGGCCGGTAAGCTGCACTTCGCCGCCCTTCGGCCATTCTACCTGCAGCGCCCCCGCCAGAGTCCGGACCAAAACTCGCCGGCCCGTGCGCCCATTCAAAATCGAAGCTACCACGGCGGCGCAGGAACCGGTTCCCGACGAAGCCGTCTGGCCTACTCCGCGCTCCCAATAACGCACCTCAATTTCCTTTCTTGACAATACCCGCACAAACTCAACGTTGGTCCGGTTGGGAAAGCACGCCTTGTTTTCGATCTCACGCCCCGTCTGCTGCCAAGCTCCTTCCTGAAAACGCTTCACAAAAAGCGTGCAATGCGGATTTCCCATGGAAGTTACGGTTGCGGTTTTTGTGCCGGAAGAAGTATTGATCCTGAATCCCGTTACAGGTGCCTTGACGTCGCTGGCTATCAAGGGAATGCGCTGAGGCTCAAGTACGGGCGCTCCCATGCCCACGCGGAACGTCCAGGTGAGGGCATCTTTTTCCAGCAGTTCGATGGCGCGAATCCCCGTCTTTGTCTCCACCGCCATCTGCTTGCGCTTCCGGATTCGACCGCCACTTGACAGGTAGACCGCGGCACAGCGCAGACCGTTGCCTGAAATTTCCGCTTCGCTTCCATCGGCATTAAAGAATTCCACCTGCGCATCGGCGCTTAGTGAGCTGGCGGGTGACACGATAAGAAAGCCGTCAGCCCCCACGCCGGTGTGCGGGGCACAAATTGCCATGGCAAGCTCACCATAATCCGGGCGGCCCTGTCTTTGCCGCGCTCCACCCCGCAGCAAAGCGGCCTCGGAAACGATGAAGTCATTTCCCATGCCATGGAACTTTTCAAAGGGAACCTTGATGATTGCGATTGTCATTGAAAATCCTTTCGTCACTGCCGCCCGGCAATGGGCTTCGCGTTTGCCGAATGAGAGCCTGAAATGGAGCAATGCCTTGGTCAGGGAATCTTTGGGCCGCGCCGGGATGCCCGTGGGGCAAGGTAAACGGCAATCCAGTCTCCCTTCGGCAGGTTGTCCCGGCCCGCCTCGGAAAAATCCAGGAAGGCAGAAGGATGGCCTTGCATAAGCTCATCCACACGGTCGCCGCGCCTTACTATAACCCAGCGCACCAGTTTGCTGGCTCCAGCCGGCAGCCGGTTCCAGTACCGCTTTTCCACGTCGGTGACGCTCATGCTCAAGTGTATCCCCACGCTCGGCATCAGGCACGGCCACTCACCCGCGGCCATCAACAACCCGCCCCCGTCGTAGTGCGATTCCATAAAACCGATCAGCCATTGTTGCTCCGGCGATTTGCAGGGGCTGTTCAAGACCGCTTCCTTCACAACAACTAATTCAGATGCTCCGTGTCGGCAAAGGCGCACTGCTTGGCTGGCAAGAATCAGCAGAATTATTGCCACAATGACGCGCCGAACCAGCTTTGAAATGGATGAAGTCAGCAGCATGCTGGGCAGCAGCGCAACCGCCGGAGCCATTTCCAAGCCGTAGCGCAGGTTGTAGTAGGTATTGGGAAACAAGGTGGGGACATAAATCGGAACCCCGGCGTGCGCCATGGATTGGATGTAAAAGGGGAGCGCGAAAAGCGACACCAGGACGACGGCGCGCTGCCGCCTTTGCCGGGAATCGACAATCATTGCGAGCAAGCCCAGCATGGAAAGCTCCAGCGGCCACGCGCCAAAAACCAGCTTGAGATCCTCGATAAAGTAACGGGCAGAGAGACCCATGCTGCCGTCGGTCGGATAGCGGAATCCCGTTGTGGCAAGCTGATGGGCGTAAATCGCCTGCGCGGAATAAGGACCGTTATAAAACTCCAGCGGATTGCCGAATTGGATGGCGTTGTGAACCACCCAAAGCAGGGGACCGAGCGAGGCGATACAGCCGAAGGTGAAAGTTCGCCAAAATCGCTCGCGTGGCGTCCCAGGGACCAGCAGCAGAATATACAATGCGGCAAAGGGTAAAATGTACCAGCCGTCATAACGCGTAAGCGTACCGGCACACGCGGCAGCTCCTGCGGCGCACAGGCCGAAAATATCCGGCTGGCTGGCAAACCGGTACAGCAGATAAACGAGCAGTGTGGTAAAAAAGATTGCCATCGGCTCGGTCAGCGGCGTAGCGGCCGTATACAGCAGATTCGGGCTTATCAGAACACCCGCCAGAGCGACCAAGCCCGCCGCGCGTGATTGATTCAGGCCGAACCCCAGACGCAAGGCCAGCCAGGCGGTGGCTATAAAAGCGAGCGTTGAAACAATGCTACCCGCGAGGCCTGTTCGCCAAAGGAAGTCATTCTGAGCCAGCGGTGATACCAGCACGTGGCACAACGGCAGCCAGACGCTGCCAATCGAATGGTAGCCCGGACTGAGAGAGTCAAAAATGCGGCGTGCGCCTTCCACGTGCGATATGCCATCACCATAGAGATTAGATAAGCCGCGCGCATAGAAATAACGCAGGTTGAGTCCGGCTACCGCGATCACCGTGCTGAGCAGCGCGCAGGATTGGGGGCGAGTGAAGTCGTTCGAAGCAGGCGGATGGGTTGAAGCAGCAGCCGAAGAATCAAACATCAAAGTGCGTCATCTTCTTGAATTCCTGAAAGCGCTCTTCAACTTCTGCGTGCGTTACCCGCAGTAGTCGCGACAGGCCGAATTCTTCCACTGAAAAACTGGCCATCACCGAGCCGTAAACCAGGGCCCGGCGAAGATGCGTTTCCGAAAAGTCTCCCACCTTGGCCAGGTAGCCCATAAATCCTCCGGCAAAGGTGTCTCCCGCTCCGGTTGGGTCATGAACCTGTTCCAAAGGATAGGCCGGCGAAAAGAATATCGATCCATTCTGGAAGAGGCAAGCGCCGTGTTCCCCGCGCTTGATAATCAGGGTGCTGGGCCCCATTTTCAGGATGGAGTCGGCGGTCCGGCGCAGGTTTTCAGTTCCCGAAAGCATTCGAGCCTCGCTTTCGTTGATCACCAGCACATCCACGACTTCCAGCGTCTTCCGCAGATCGTCGGGCCAGCCTTTGATCCAGAAGTTCATGGTGTCGCACGCGACCAATCGCACGCCCGGCAATTGCCTGCGCACGTGCAACTGCAGCGCTGGAGCAATGTTGCCGAGAAAGAGAAACTGACTGTCAAGAAAAGCGGGTGGAATTTTGGGCGCAAAGGTTTCAAAGACGTTCAACTGTGTTTCCAGCGTGCGAGCCTGGCTCATGTCGCCGGAATATTCGCCGCGCCAGCGGAACGTGCGCCCGGGTACTCGTTCAAGGCCGGAGGTGTCAATCGCCCGGCCTTCAAAAATCCGCATCTCATTCTGTCCAAAATCTTCGCCCACCACCGCAACAATGCGCACCGGCGCAAAATAGCTGGCGGTCACCGAAAAGTAAGTGGCTGAACCGCCTAGAATTCCGTTCTGTTGCCCATAGGGTGTTGTAATGTGATCAAACGCCACCGAACCAATCGCCAAAAGAGGCATCCTTACCTTCTCCCAACTTCAGATTTTTCAAAGCTTATTTGATGTACTTATCCACCAGCAGGGCCAGCTTCTTTCGTGTGGCCAAAGGAATCTTCTTGCGATCCGTCATGATGGCATGCGCCAGCGCCGACCCGCACTTGCAACTGCGCCCGGCCGGCATCCGCTCCACCGCGTGGAGGATGATCTGCTTGGCGTTTTCCGCATTGCGCGACAGGTATTCGTACACCTGCTCTACCGTCACTGCATCATGCTCCGCGTGCCAGCAATCGTAATCGGTCACCATGGCCAGTGTGGCATAGCAGATCTCCGCCTCGCGCGCCAGCTTGGCCTCCTGCAGGTTGGTCATGCCGATCACGTCCATGCCCCAGGCGCGATAAGTGTTCGATTCCGCGCGAGTGGAAAAAGCCGGGCCCTCCATGCAGAGATAAGTGCCGCTACGATGGAAAGTGACGCCGGTGGCCTGGCAGGCTTCCGCAAGTGCACTCTGCACCTCGGGACAGAAAGGGTCAGCAAAGCTGATATGGGCAACCAGCCCGTTTCCGAAAAACGTTGAGACGCGCGACCGGGTTCGATCAAAAAACTGGTCGGGAATCACCATATCCATGGGTTTAAAGTCCTCACGCAACGAACCCACGGCGCTCAGAGAAATGATCCTGGTTGCGCCCAGCTTTTTAAACGCATAAATGTTGGCCCGAAAATTCAGTTCTGTGGGCAGTAGTACGTGGCCCCGGCCGTGGCGCGCCAAAAACGCTACAGCGCGGCCATCCATCTCACCCAGCACAAATTCGTCGGAAGGTTTTCCGAAAGGGGTGGTGACCCTTGCGCGGCGGACCTTCTTTAACCCGGGCATTTCATATATGCCGCTGCCTCCTATGATTCCTATTTCGATCTCGGGCATGGCGCCAATATCCCTTCTGTAAGAGTCGTTATTGTCCAGAGCCCCCGATGTATGCCAGGCTGCCTTAACAATGCTCTGTTTTTATCTTTGCTGCGGCGATTGTCCGGGAACAATCTTACCTTCTCTAAGCTCAAATTGGGTACAGGGGTTTTGATGGTCATGTGGAAACACCACCCAGGTTTTCCGTTCCACCAACTCGGGGAATAGGCGCTTCTTGGTTTCCAGTGTTTCCATGGGATAAAGATCAAACGCCATGATCCAGGGATGCGGCACGTGAGCCCGGGTGGGCGTGAGGTCCGAAATAAAAAGCAGACTTTCGCCTTCCGATTCAACCCACACTCCCTGCAAATGGCGCGCGTGGCCCGGCAGCACTTCCACGCGAATGCCGGGGAAAATCTCCTGATTGCCGTCTACCAGGTCGGTCAACGCGGCCGCGGGTTCAAAAAACTCCGGCATGTAGCTGGCGTGGTCGCGTTCGCTGGGGTGCATCGCGTGCTCCCATTCGCCCCGCTGGATAATGTAACGGCTGTCGCGGAACGTGGGCATGGTCCGGCCGCCCTCACGGCGGGTGTTCCATCCGCAGTGGTCAAAATGCAAATGCGAATTGATCACCAGGTGAACGTCGGCGGGTCTCACTCCCAATTCGGCCAGACGATCAAGCAGCGTGCCCTGGCGTTGAACGGCGTAGATGTTCCCGAACTTGGAGTCAAACTTATCGCCGATTCCACTTTCTATAAGAATATTGCGTCCCCCGGCTTGCACCAGAAGGCAGGTCAATCCCAGCCGAATGCGGTTTAAGGAGTCTGGCGCCATTTTCTTTTCCCAAAGCACCTTGGGAACAACCCCGAACATCTGGCCGCCGTCCAGGGCAAACGTGCCGTCTGAGATCAAATGGACGTCAAACTTCCCGATCTTCATGCTTTGCCGCCTTCCGGTTCGCTCTGTTCTTCAATCAATTCGATCAGTATGCCGGCCGTTGACGATGGGTGCAGGAACGCGATCTTCTCACCGCCCGCACCCAACCGCGGCGTGCGATCAATCAGGCGAAAGCCGGTTTGTTCCAATGCTTGCAGCCTGGCCTCAAGATGCGGTGTGGAAAGGGTCACATGATGGATTCCCGCGCCCCGCCTGGCCAGGAATCGGCCCACTGGGGAATCCGGCTCAAGTGCTTCCAGCAATTCAATCCTGCTTTCGCCCACCTGGAAAATAGCCACCCGCACTTTCTGGTCGGCAACGGTTTCCTCGGCGCTGGGCGCTGTTTGCAGCAGTGCGGTGAAAACCGCCACAGCCTGCGGCAATGACTCGACGGCGATTCCCAGATGATGGATCTTCATGAGCGGGTTGAAAGATGCGAGCTTTCCCAAGCTGCTGCCAGCAAAGCTTTAACTACAGAGTGCGGGTCCTCCGTGCGCTCCACTACTTTAACTACGGCGGCGTCAACAGCGCCCTGCACATCCAGCTTCCGGAAAGTGCGCAGAAAAGCCTCCTGCCGCAGCATTTCCATCAGCCGGGCGCGCCATTTCTCGCGGTCCCGCAGCGCTCCAACGCCGCTTAACTGCATATAATCCGCGAACTGGTCTACAGCCTTGCAAACCGCCTTGATCCCTTGGGCCTCGGTAGCAACGGTCTTAAGCACCGGAGGCTGCCATGTGCCCTGTTGCGGAGTTATCGCAAGCATGGCGGCCAACTCTTGCTCCACCCGGTCGGCGCCGGGCCGGTCAGCTTTATTAATCACGAAAACGTCCGCAATCTCCATTACTCCCGCTTTAAAGGTTTGGACGTCATCCCCCATGCCGGGTACCAGCAGCAGCAACGTCATATCCGCCAGGCGCGCCACTTCAACCTCATCCTGCCCCACGCCCACGGTCTCAATCAGGATCACGCTGCAGCCGGCCGCTTCAAGAATGGCGGTCACGTCTTGCGTGGCGGGAGCCAGGCCGCCAAGCTGGCCGCGGGTGGCCATGCTGCGCAGGAAAACCTCCGGGTCACCCGCCAGCGCCTGCATTCGGATACGGTCGCCGAGAATGGCCCCACCGGTAAACGGACTGGTGGGGTCGACGGCGAGAATTCCCACTCTGTTTCCCTTTTGCCGGTATTCCAACGCCAGCTTCTCAACCAGCGTGCTCTTGCCTGCTCCCGGTGATCCCGTCACGCCGACCAGTTGGGCGCGTCTGGAGCGCGGGAACAAAATCTTGAGCAATGGGGAGGCGGCAGGATCGCCATTTTCAACGGCCGAAATTCCCCGCGCGATGGCGCGCCGGTTGCCGGCCAAGATCTGATCCGCCCAGGCGGCGTGTGTATCCGTCATGGAGTTGTAGGGTTCGTAACCGCGATATGAAGCGGGGTCCCAAGACTGTAAGCCTGCTTACGAACGCAGCAGATCGCGGGCAATCACCATGCGCTGGATCTCGCTGGTGCCCTCGCCAATCGTGCACAGCTTCACGTCGCGGTAGAATTTCTCAGCCGGATAATCCTTAATAAATCCGTAGCCTCCGTGCAATTGCACGGCCTCGTTGGCCACTCGCACAGCCGTTTCACCCGCGAAAAGCTTCGCCATAGCGGACTCGCGGGTCACCTTCCGGCCCTCCTCGGCGTGTTGTGCCGCGCGCAGGGTCAGGAGCCGCGCGGCGTCAATTTCCGTGGCCATGTCAGCAAGCTTCCACTGGATGGCCTGAAACTCTGAAATGGCTTTGCCAAACTGACGCCGCTGTTTGGAGTAGGCGATGCTGGCTTCATAGGCGCCCTGGGCCATTCCCACCGCCAGGGCCGCAATTGAAATGCGCCCTTTGTCCAGTACCTTAAGGCTGTCTACAAATCCCTGGCCCGGATTCCCCAGGCAATTCTCGCGGGGAATACGGCAATCTTCGAAAATGACTTCAGCCGTGTCACTGGCGCGCAAGCCCAGTTTGTTCTCCTTCTTGCCGGGACGAAATCCCGGCGTCCCCCGCTCAATGATAAACGCGGAAATGCCATGTTTACCGGCATCCTTTTCAGTCACTGCCATGGCAACACAAATGTCGGCGTAGGATCCGTTGGAGGTGAATGTCTTGGCGCCATTCAAAATCCAGCTATCGCCCTCCAGACGCGCCGTGGTCCGCGTGCCTCCCGCGTCGCTGCCCGCCTGCGGCTCAGTCAGGCTCCAGCAGCCCAGTTTTTCGCCGCGGGCCAGAGGTGTAACGTATTTGCGTTTTTGCTCTTCGCTGCCCGCAATCAGGATGTGGCCGACGCAAAGAGAGTTATGAGCTGCAATAATCAGGCCGACCGAACCATCCACCCGTGAAAGTTCTTCGATGATGGTGACGTACTCAACAACACCCAGCCCGGCGCCGCCGTATTCCGGGGGCGCCGTGACGCCCATCAGGCCAAGTTGCGCCGCTCTGTTCAAAACCTCGCGCGGAAAGCTCTGGGTCTCGTCCCATTCCATTACGTGGGGGCGAATTTCCTTTTCCGCAAATTCTCGTACCGAGCGCCGTATTTCCGCCTGCTCGGGGGTCAGCTCAAAATTCATCGCCCACCTCGCGCACTCATCCATGGCCCGGCCAGCGCAACCTTGCTTTGCGCGCCGCGCGCCCACTCTGCACGCGTCCGCATGCTATCAATATAACACACCGTCCTGCGCTCTTTGGGACGAAGGGGTTGTGGGTTTGCGGTCAGGATCAGTGTGATAAAATTCACACGAAAGGCTTGTAAAGGCGGTGAAGAAAGAAACTCTCCTGATATTTCTCGGCGCGTGTGCCTGCTGCCTGATTTCCATTGGCGCGCGGGCGAAAAAGAAAGCTGCTCCCGTGGCCCAGGTGTTGGTTCAGGCGGGTGCCCCCGGATGTAAGGTGGAACTGGACTCTGCCGCCGTAGGAGAGACAGGCCCACAGGGCGTCTTGTTAGTTGAACCGGTGAACGCTGGCGACCACTACATCCACGTGACTTGTGCCAACCAGCCCCACCGCGTTGCCTTGGTTACCGTCACGGCCGGGCAGCGAGTATCAACCACGCCGGAGCCCGTGGAGGACCCAAAGGCCTCCTCTGACGCGGCTCCCGATGTGGCGCTCACCAAACGAACGGAGCTGCAAAGGCTGGTTCACCAGGCAACCGACCAGCGCGCTGACGGTCATTTTGATGAGGCCATCCAGGAACTTCGGGAAGCCACTCGGATGGACCCGGAGAACTCAGACCTGCACCGCGAGCTGGGGATTACGTTTCTCATGCAGAAGGATTGGCCGCGCGCCCGCGTGGAACTGATTGAAGCCATCCGCCACGATCCGCAGGATGCTGACGCCCATAACAGCCTGGGATACGCCCTGGAAAAGATGGGAGACCTGACTCCTGCTCTGGACCAATACCGCCTGGCCATGCGGCTGGACCCGGACGAGGATTCCTATCGCCGGCACTATCTGGCGGCGCTTGGGGAGCTTTCGGATCAGCAGGCTGCGGCAAAAAAGAAGGCCAGGAAGCACAAGTTTTAAGGCCTGCCCACGCCAGCCGAACGGTTAGGCAGACACCTTCGCCGCTCCGATACCCAGCACAGTTCTAAGCACCTGCAGCGCCTGCTCGCAATCCTCACGATCCACGTCGCAGTGCGTTACCATGCGCATCAATTGTGGTGTTACACCATTTGCCAACACCTGATGCGCTGCCAGGCGCCTGGAAATCTCCTGCGATGTGAGTCCGGTGGCAGCCACATCGAAAACCAGAATGTTGGTCACTGCCTTCGTCGGGTCGATTCCGATGCCGGGGATGGCCGCCAGTCCCTCGGCCAGAAAGCGCGCGTTGGCATGATCCTCGTGCAGGCGCTTGGGTGATTCTTCAAGCGCCACGCGCGCCGCGGCAGCCAGCACGCCAGCCTGCCTCATGCCTCCCCCCAGCATTTTGCGCACCCGCCGCGCCTCTTCAATAAAAGCCTTCGATCCCACCAGCATTGAGCCAACCGGCGCCCCCAGCCCTTTTGAAAAACAGAACATGACGGAATCAAAATCCCGCGTGATTTCGACCACGGGCAGGCCAAGCGCTGCAGCCGCATTAAAGATGCGTGCGCCATCCAGATGCACCGGAACGCCGGCAGCGTGAGCGCGGGCGCAGATTTCCCGGCTTATTTCCAGGGGGTAAACCGATCCACCCGCAATGTTGGAGGTGTTTTCCAGTGAGACCAGTCCCGTCCGTGAACGGTTGTCCACCTTGCCGCGAACCCATGGCGCAATCGCGTTCCAGGTAAGAATGCCGTCGTCACCGTGCACCGGACGCGGCAGGCAGCCTGCGAAAGCGCCCAACATGCCCATCTCAAAGTTAAAAATGTGCGCGCGGTCCTCGCAGATAACCTCCTCGCCGGAGGTAGTGTGAACCTTGATGGCGGTCTGGTTGCCCATGGTTCCGGTCGGCACAAACAGGCCGGCCTCGCGTTTAAAAATCTCTGCCGCCCGGTCCTGCAGGCTGTTTACGGCAGGGTCCTCACGGTAAACGTCGTCGCCCACCTCGGCTTCGGCCATTGCGAGGCGCATGGCCGGCGTTGGGCGCGTCACGGTGTCACTGCGCAAATCAATCAGGGGGTGCATGGTTCCCGGTTGCTCCTTTTCATACCAGTATTCCGCTCAGGATCATATCTCGACGTGACGGACGGGGACTGCTTGCCCAGCTTCGGAGGGTTGAAGCGGTAAGGCTGCGCCTGCCACCGCTTCAAAGGGCCCGTTTACGTGGTCGGCCTCGGTTTCGTCACCCAGCAATTGCTGGAATATTTCATTGGAGATCAGATAGGAAGCAGGATTCAGCCTTACGCCATCCCCGTCGACGCGCAGCCAGCCATCCGATTGCAATTGTTGCAAACGTGAAAGCCAGGGGGAGATCGCCGCCTGTCCCCAAAGCAGGCGTGCTTCGCTCAATTCCACTCCATCAGTTTGACGCAGGCCAAGAAAAAAGAACTCCTCAATGGCCTCTGTTAGGGTCACACGATGTACGCCCTCCACAGGCGAGGCCTCCCGCTCCAGGGCTTGCTCATAGGCCTGGACCTGTTCAAGATTCCACCATCGGCAATGCCCGTCAAACGAGTGGGCGCCCGCGCCAAGCCCAAGGTAGGGTTTGCGCCGCCAGTATTTCCGGTTGTGAACGGACTCAAAGCCTGGCAGAGCGAAATTTGAAAGTTCATACTGGCGGTATCCTTCGCGCTGCAAAAAGTCCTGAGCGAATTCGTACCAGTCGGCCGCGGCATCTTCTTTCGGAACCTGATCCGCATGATAATGGCGGCCATGGCGCAACACTTCGGCGCCCAGCCGGCTCTTTTCATCCACCTCAAAAAGATAAACTGAAACGTGCTCCGGCCGCAGCCAGGCGAGCGCCTGCAGGCTGCGCCTCCAACTGGAAAATGTCTGGTGCGGCAACCCGGCAATCAGGTCCAGGCTGATATTGACCAGGCCCTGTCGTCTGGCTTCTTCCACCTGGTGGGCAATGTCTTCGCCGCGGTGCAGGCGGCCCACAGCGGAAAGCTCGTTATCCTCAAATGTTTGTGCGCCAATGCTCAGCCGGTTTACGCCCAGCCGGCGCGCCTGGTGCAGCCACTGGCGGTCCGCGGAGCCGGGTGTAACCTCAACCGTAAACTCCGGCTCGCCAGCCCACCGGAAACTGGGGCGGACCTGCTCCATAATTTGGCTGAAGCGCGCGGCGCCCAGCAAGGTGGGAGTGCCGCCGCCGAAGTACACGGTATCCACAGGCCGGTTGGGCAAATTCGAATGCCACGGCTTGCCGCCGGTTTCAGTTGCAAGCTGGCGCACTTCCGCAATCAATGCCCGCGTGTACTCATCAAGCGCGGAATGGGGCGCGACGCGGGAGCTGAAATTGCAGAACGAGCATTTGGATGCGCAGAAGGGAACCTGAAGGTACAAGCCGAGATTTGGCGCATTGCCGGCAGCGCTTTCGCCTCTGGCATGCGCGGCCGCGGCAGAATCCGGATTTTCGGCTGTGGCCGAATCAATCGGAGGCAATTTTCACCCTTAAATCGCGGCGTCGCGGCCCGTCAAACTCGCAAAAGAAAACTCCCTGCCACCGTCCCAGCGCCAGCGCGCCGTTTTCAATCAGCATGGTTTTTGAGCAGCCGATCAAGGCTGCCTTCAGGTGCGCGTCACAATTACCGTCATTGTGGTGGTATTCCCGATCGGGCGGCGCCAGCTTGGCCAGGAATTCGGTGAGGTCTTTTTGCAGTGCCGGATCGTCGTTCTCATTCACCAGGATTGCCGCTGTGGTATGAGGCGCAAAAATGTGACAAAGCCCGCTTTTTACGCCGGAACGTGCAATCAGCGTCTGCAGCGTTGCGGTAATGTCTTTAAACTCCACGTGCGAGTGTGTCTCCAATTGCAGGGCGTGGTTGAAGACCCTTTCATCCGCCTGGGCCGCGCGCTGTGGAGTTTCCGCCGCCATGGTCGCCTCCAGAGATGTCAACTTTGCACCGCTTGTGCGCCTTGCAACCGTTTCGTTCGGGCCAATACGCTCCGCGGAATCGCAGACTTACTTCAAAATTATAGCAGAGCGTTTGGGGTCGGGCAGGTGGCCCGGTGCTTCAGCGGGCGAGGCTCCCTCACCGCCACGAAGCACAGCCATGGCCAGGCGCAGCACAATCGCGGAGGTCGCGACCGCAATCCACAGGGCGGAGGGAAGAGAAGTTCTCTGCGCCACCATTCCAACCAGCCACGGCAGCATCATGCCGCCCGTCAGTGCGGCCGCCAGCAGTGACCCGAAGACGGTTCCGGAAAAGCGGAGGTAGCGATCGCCGATAAGTCCCAGCGTAGTGGGGAAAATCGCCGAGATGCCAAAGCCGCACACCACGGCGGCAACGGTAAGCGTGGGGCGGGTGGCAGCCAAACAGAGCATCAGACAGCCAGCCAGCGTCAGGCCGGAAAAACCCAGCATCACGGAGCCTTTGGAATGGCGCCGCAGCAGGCGGGCGGAGGCACCGCGTCCCAGTGTTAGCGCCGCCCAGAAGCCGGCCAGCGCCCAGGAAGCTGCGCTCGCATTGATCCGGCGGCTCAAGGCATAGGTAGTCAAAAACCCTCCCAGCACCGCTTCGTTGCCGGATTCGAAGAACACAAACACAGCCAGCGTCAGCATGCCCGGAGAGGCAAATACCGGGGCAAGATCGCGCCAGTTGATTCCCTGCGCTTCACGAGCTGGAGGAAAACCCAGCGTCAGGTAGACCCCCAGCACCAGGGCGGCCAGCGCTGAAGCCAGCCATACTGCGGTGTTCACCGGCAGCCAATGCGCCAATGTGGCAAGCAGCAGCGGAAGAAACAGCCCGCCCAAGCCAAAGAACATGCCAAAGGCGTTCAGGCGGCTGGCTCTTTGCTCCGGAAAAACATCAGAAACCAAAGTGTTGGTTACCGTGTTCAATCCACCTGCGCCGGAGCCCAGCAGAAACACGCAGAATGCCGCAGCGCGGAAGGAATGGGTGGAAGGAAACAGGACCAGCGCGGCCGCAACCAGAAGTGCGGAAACGGCCATCACCCATTTGTATCCCAGACGGTCAAGCAACGGCCCAGCCGCCAGGGCAGTAGGCAATAGGCCGAAGTAGAGGAGAAAAATCAGCTCGCCCTGCTGCCCCACACTCAGGTTCAGGCGGGTGCGCACTTCCGGCATGCCCAGCGTGGCGCCCAGCAGCGCCAGCGCAATCGCAACCAGGAAAATGCCGCCGCAGGCCGCGGCAAATAAGCGTTCGCGTGAAGTAGGTGGCTTGGTCATGGATGCGTTGCCGGGGGCGCCGGGGCTATGCGAGGCAGCAAACAAGGTGCGCGGCACTATCCACCGCGATCTGCGCGAGCAGTTGTTCCAGCAATCCATAACCGCTTCGCGCCAAAAAGTAAATGCCGCTCACCTCGCGCTCCTGCAGATTCTTGTGCGGCATTACAAACCGCGCCAGTTCCTGCTCATGGCGGGTCAAGATCGCGGATCGCTCAAATGCCGCGCGGCTCATCTTGCCGCGCACGCGCTCCAACTGGTAAGTCATCTTCTCCTGGGCGTGTTTCAGCACTTCCTGCAAGGTGGGGTCAATGCGGATCACATCTTCGCGCAAGCCATCCAGAATGCGCGCCAGTTCCTGCTCGCTGCGGTCAAGGCGTTCAGACCAGCCGGAAGCGCCGCCCTCGCCAAAGCCCGCCGCTGCCATGCGAAGCCGCAAATGTTCCTCGCCCTGCCACACGTCTTCAACCCCCACTTCGTACTTTTCGCAAATGCGCGAGGCACGGTGATCCAGCAGCGTAAAGGCGGCGCGGGGAAACACCACGGGCAGCGGGCGCCCGAATTCCGGGTACAGCGCCTGCGACTGGGCAAAATAGGCCAGCTCCGCCGGTCCCGCCACGTAGGCCAGAGTGGGCAGCAGGGTATCCTGCATCACGGGGCGCAGCAGCGCGCTCGGAGAAAAATCCTGCGGGCGGGTGTGGACCCACGCTGTTACGTCGCGCAACGTGCTGTGATCCACACCGTCCAGCAGATATTTTCCGCCGCGTTCGGTCACCGTCACGCGATTGCCTTCCAGCAGTGCAAACAGCAGCGTGGCATCCTCCCCCACATGCACCTGGGCGTGATAACTTTCGCTGACCAGGGCCTGAGACCGCCGGCGCAACAGTTCGCGAAAGCGCGCGGCGTGCTGCAGGGATTGCACAAGCACCCGCGAGCTCAAGCTATGCACCCGCTCGTCCAGAGGATCCAGCAGCGCCACGCCCCACTGCCCGAAAAGGCGCGTCAGGAAGCGGCCAAATGCCTGGCCCCAGGTGGCCCCGGGCTGGTAAGCCGCGCGCAGGTCTTCCAGCAGCCGACCGCGCCATTCTCCTTCCGGCAGCGTGTTCTCCACCGCATTCAACAATTCCGTGATCTGCGGCGTGAAGCGGATGTTGCCTACCGGCGAGCGGGGCGCCGGCTTTTCGCCCGCGGCGGTAAATTTTACCAGTTCTGCTTCGCCATCCAGCAGTGCGGCCGAGGCGACTTCCTCAAAATCGTGGTCTTCGGTTGCCAGCCAGAACACGGGCACGGTGGAAAAGCCCCGGGCATTCAAGTGGCGGCTAAGACTGATGGTGGTCAGGGCCTTGTAAATCGTGAAGGCGGGACCGGTAAACAGTCCTGTCTGCTGCCCGGTTACCACCGCAAACGTGCCCGGCTCAGCCAGCTTCCGGATATTTGCCAGCGTTTCCTCGGGGGCTCCGAAATGCCGGTTTTGATATTCCAGAATGGCCGCCAGCTCGCGCCGCTGCGCATCCTGCAGCTTCACCCCCTCCGCTACACGCTGATAACTGGCGGGGTCAAAAGGCGAGCCGCTGTAAAACCGCTCCACGCGGCTGTAGCGGTGGATATAATCCTGAAAAAGCGTGCTCTGCCGGGGCACGCGCGAATAGGGAATGGCGTGACGATCCATGAAGTTTCTATCGTACACTGGCGCGGCGGATGCGGCAATCCAGCCCGGCGGCCGGTAGTGGTAAAGTTTCATCAGTGGCGCCGGCGTCAGGCCCGTGACCACGGCCAGGGTGGCTGTTCCACGCGAGCGCGCGGTTAAAACTGTACCACTACCGGGCGGCAGGAACGCCCGGCCATTCCACGCATCCCTGGCACGGCGATGTTATTTTTGCAGGTGTGTCAGCAAGTGGACCAGTGTTCTTACCGGATGTCCGGTCGGTCCCTTCGCGAGGTAGGGCTTTTCATCATTGGCCCAGCGCGTTCCGGCAATATCAAGGTGTACCCAAGGCGTGTCGCCCGCGAACTCACCCACAAACATGGCCGCGGTAATGGCGCCGCCGTATCGCCCTCCGGTGTTCGCCAGGTCGGCAATGGAACTTTTGTAGAGCTCGCGATACTCGTCATCCACCGGCAATTCCCACATGCGTTCGCCCGCCGCCTGCCCGCTGGCCAGGACTTTGCCGACCCATTCCTTATTCCATCCAAACACGCCCGTCGTAATGTTGCCCAGCGCAATCATCACGGCCCCGGTGAGAGTGGCGGCGTCAATCAGCACCGAAGCGCCCTGCAGCTTGGCATAGTTCAAAGCGTCTGCCAGCACCAGCCGCCCTTCGGCGTCGGTGTTCAATATCTCGATCGTTTTGCCGGACATGGAGGTAATGACATCACCCGGTTTGTAAGCCTTGCCGCCGGGCATGTTTTCCGTGGCCGGAATCACCGCCATCACGCGCACCCGGGGTTTAAGCTGGGCAATGGCGCGCATCACGCCCAGCATGGTGGCGCCGCCCGCCATATCGGTCTTCATTTCGTGCATGTTTTCGGCGGGTTTAATGGAGATGCCGCCCGTGTCAAACGTAATGCCCTTGCCCACCAGCGCCACAACCGGCGCGGGCGGAGCGTTAAAGGGAAAATATCGCAATACGATCAACTTTGCCGGTTCAGCGCTGCCCTGGGCCACGGCCCAGAAGGCGCCCATCTTCAGCGCCTGGATCTCCTCCGGCCCCATCACGTCCTGCTCCAGGCCAAACTCCGAGGCCAACTCGACCGCCTTGGCGGCCAGCACGGAGGGCGTCATCAGGTTGGCCGGTTCATTAACCAGGCCGCGCGTAAAATTCTGCGACTCGCCAATAATCCTTCCCGTTTCCACGGCCGCAAGCTCTGCTTTGCCGGCGCGCGTGTTTGCCGCCACAAGATTAAAGTTGTCAATGCGGCGTTCTTTGTTGCGGTCGCTGCGGTAAGTGTCCGCGTCATAATCGGCCAGAATGGCGCCTTCCACGGCGCTCTGCACGCTGTCAGCTTCCAACCTGCGGTCGCCGGCAACCCAGGTAACATCGTGCAACCCGCGCGCCCGGGAGTAGCGTACGGCCGTGCCCGCCACGCGCCGCACCATGGCGGAGTTGAACTTATCTTTCTTTCCGGCGCCTACCACCAGCAGGCGTTGAGCCGCCATTCCCGCAGGATGATGCAACAGCGTGCACTCATAAGCTTTGCCCGTCATTTCGCCGCTGGCTTTCAGTTCGTCCAGTGAGCTCTTTACCAATGGAGGAAGCGCCTCAGCCGTACCGGAGGCGGAAGGCCCCTCCTCAAAGTTGTAAACGGCCACAAGGGGTGTTTGAACCTTTTCGAGTTCTTCTTCGCGAAATTGGATTTTCAAGAGGTCAGGGCTCCTTTTCGATTGCTTCGATGAACTGCCGGCCTAACTGTGCCGGCGGCGGTGTTCGTGCATTTCCTGTTCCGCCTCGCGGTCCAGAGTGCGGCGCCGCATCGTCTCCCGATGGTCAAAGAGGGTCTTGCCTTTTGCCAGTGCGATTTCGCACTTGATCAGATTCCCTTTCTGATACAAGCGAAGAGGAATCAGTGTAAGCCCTTTTTCTTTTACCCTTCCCATCAGTTTGTTGATTTCCTGCCGGTGCAGCAGCAGCCGCCGCTCGCGCAGCGACTCAGCGTTCTGGTAGCTACCCGGTTCATAGTGGCCAATGTGGCAGCCCAGCAGCCACGCCTCCTCCCGGCGAATTATGGCGTAGCCGTCCTTCAAATTGGCCTTGCCGTTACGGATAGCCTTGACTTCCGTACCCGTCAATTCAATGCCGCACTCATATTTATCCAGCAAGTGGTAAAAATGGGAGGCCTGGCGGTTAAGAGCCAGATTCTGCTGGGCGGATTTTGCGGACTTTTCCTTCATCCCCTTCACTCGGCTCTGCGCACCGGCCGGCCAGCGGCCACGCACGAGGTGCGTAGCACGGCGTTCCCGATTATCGTAGCACAAGGTTTCCAAAAGACTGTTGTCAGCCCTGCCGCCTTCAGTTTATACTCCTTGTGCGGGGTGGAGCAGTCAGGTAGCTCGTTGGGCTCATAACCCAAAGGTCGCTGGTTCAAATCCAGCCCCCGCAACCAAATCCGGCCAAATCTCCAGCTCTAAGTTGCGCCGCTTCGGGCGCTTTCACACAACTCAACGAGTTGCAGGATTACAGGAGGGAGGCAGGCTTGCGGGGATCGGGAAAAACCCGCGGAGTTTCACAAACCGAAACGTCCGCGCTATCCAGCTCTTAGGCGAGTTGTTCTCCGCGCCGCGCACGTGCCATACTGCGGCATGCATGCGGCTCCCGCGCATCTGCCCTGCCTGGCTGCCCCGATGGTGGCGGCGTATGGATTGTAGGCGTTGTGTGCGTCTGAGACGTGTTAGACAATTTATAAGTTGACTTGTTCTCTGCCGGAAAGGCATATTCGATCTGCGCGTCGCGCGGCGCGACGCGCCGGTTGCTGTTTACCCACTTTTCGCCACTCCCCCCGATCCGAACATTAGAATCCGGCAACCAGAGCCCAAGAGCGCGCCGGAATCCTGCGTGGTGAACCGGGCCTAACGTCGAAAACCGGTCCACGATTCAACGCGCCCGCCCAGGGACCCAAGCTACAAGGCCCGCTATT